>Ga0181517_10001290_pt1 | contig 28404 bp, 27 predicted proteins | sample PEATcosm2014_Bin_31_FD_119748 | JGI IMG/M metagenome (GOLD analysis project Ga0181517, IMG submission 119748) | Peatland microbial communities from MTU Mesocosm Facility, Houghton, MI, USA - PEATcosm2014_Bin01_30_metaG | ecosystem: Environmental > Terrestrial > Soil > Wetlands > Peat | place... | reverse complement strand
GCGGCGGATATGCTGCTCGCGCGTGGCAAGGGTGAGCACGAACCCGCGGTTCCCTGCCCCGTCAACCGTCTGGCCGGCGAGCCGTCCCGGCATCTGCCGCACATACTGCTCTTTTGCCGCGATGACTCCACAGAACGGCCCGCCGTAACTGAGTGCCACGCCGAAGGACTGCGCCTCCATGGCAACAATGTCTGCCTCGACCGGCGGGCGCACGATGCCGAGCGAGACCGCCTCGGCAATCGACACAATCAAAAGCGCGCCCTTCGCGTGCGCGATTTCGGCGACAGCCGGAATGTCTTCAACGACGCCGAAGAAGTTGGGGCTTTGGATTAGAACGGCAGTCGTCTCGTCGGTGACAGCCGCATCCAGCGCATCAAGATCGATGCGTCCGGTCTTTGCGTCGTAGCCAACAACCGTCGTCGGCAATCCCTGGTGCTGCGCATAGGTGGCCAGCACTTCGCGGTATTCGGGATGTACCGTCGCAGCCACTACGGCCTTGTGGCGTCCCGTCACGCGCACCGCCATCATCACCGATTCCGCAGCTCCAGTAGACCCGTCGTACATGCTGGCGTTGGCCACGTCCATGCCGGTCAACTCGGCAATCATGGTCTGGAATTCGAAGATGGCCTGCAGCGTGCCCTGTGTAATCTCGGCCTGGTAAGGCGTGTAGCTGGTAAGGAACTCGCCGCGCTGCACCAGCGAATCAATAATCACCGGCCGGTAGTGGCGATAGGCGCCCGCGCCCAGAAAGCTCGCGTAGCCTGTGGAGTTTTTCTCACCGGCGGCACGAAAGTACTGGACGATCTCGCTTTCCGCCTGCTGGCGCGGCACGTCAAGATCGCGGGCGAGCCGGTACTCCGCCGGAATGCTCGCAAATAAGTCGTCAATCGACGCCGCGCCGATCTCAGCCAGCATCTCGTGGCGCTCTTGGTCGGATTTGGGGAGGTAGCGCATGGATGGTCCCTCCGGGACCAGTGATCAGTGGTCAGTTGTTAGTGATCAGCTCGTTTGTGCTCACGACAAGCGTATCAATCCTGTCATGCGATCCTGGAAGAAGTCGTTAGGTCTCGTGCGGCCCCAAAAGCGACGCCCGCAATAAGATGAACTCGGGCAACTGACCACTGATCACTGATCACTGACAACTGACGACCAGCTACGTCGTCTCTTCCGCAATAAACGCCTCATACGCCGCCGCGTCGAGCAGCTTCGCAACTTCGCCCGGATCGGACAGCTCCACCTTGATGATCCAAGTGCCGTGCGCATCCTGGTTGATCTTGTCCGGCTCGGTCTTCAGTGTCTCGTTCACCGCGGTCACCGTGCCGCTCACGGGCGAATAGAGATCGCTGACAGCCTTCACGCTCTCGACAGACCCGAAAGTGGCATTGGCGGCGACCGTATCGCCCACCTTCGGCGCGTCCACGTAGACAATGTCGCCCAGCGAGTTCTGCGCGTAATCCGTAATGCCAATCGAGCCGATGGCGCCCTCGACCGAGATCCATTCGTGCTCGCGGGTATAACGATAGTTTGCGGGATAAGCCATGGCGGTTCTGCTCCTTGGAAATACTGCGAAATATTAGTTTAAGCGGTGGAGGCCGGGGCCGGCGCGAGGAAAACTGGCTGCAAGGGCCCAAAGAAAAAGAGGACCAAAAAGAAAAAAGAGCATCGCAACAACCGGAAGTTCTGGCCGTCCCGCTTCTGATCCCTGATCCCTGTTCCCTGCCTTCTCGTTCCCTTGTTCCCTTGGTCCCTAGTCCCCTGTCTTCACCCCATCACCACCACCGGCTGAAACAGCGTGCCAGCCACTCGTTTGGCGATCCCGGCCAGCTCCCGCGGCCCGGCAAACACCTTGACCAGCGGCGCCGCGGAGAACTCCGGCAGATTGGCCTGTGCGCCATTCCGCAACCGGCCCAGCGCCGCAGCATCGGCGGTGACGCAAGGCATTTCAGGCAGCAACAAGCGCGGGTGCACGCATGCGGCCTCAATCGCAGAGTTGCCCGCGCCGGGATTCTCCGCCAGCGCCTCCAACTCCTCCAGCGTGTTCGCGTCCTCCAGCGTAAACACGCCGGCCCGCGTGCGCCGCAACCGGCTCAGATGCGCACCGCAGCCCAGATCCTGCCCCAACTCGTGTGCCACCGAACGCACGTACCCGCCGGAGCTCACGTCGATGGTGAAGCTGGCCTCCGCTCCCTCCAGCGCTGCAATTGCAAAATGATCGATGCGGATCTTCGCCGGCTTCAATTCCACCGGCTTGCCCTGGCGCGCCATCTTGTACGCGGGCTGGCCGTCAATCTTCTTCGCGGAGAACTGCGGCGGCATCTGCTCCATTTCGCCATGGAACCGCGCCGCCGCCGCGCGCACTCGCTCCAGTGTCACCTGCTGCGCCACTTCCGGCCAGCGGTCCGGTCCCGACGGCTCGCCGTCCGCATCCCAGGTATCGGTCGCAAATCCCAGGCGAATGTCTCCGCAATAGCTTTTTTCCGCAGCCGAGAAATACTGCGCCAGTCGCGTGTATTTGCCCATCAGCAACGGGAGCACGCCGGTGGCCATGGGGTCCAGCGTGCCTAAATGCCCAATCGACCGCTCTCCGGTAATTCGTCGCAGCCGGTTCACCACATCGTGGCTGGTCATCCCGCCCGATTTATCAATTACAAGAAGCCCGTTCACACCCTCACTCTACGGCGCGCAGCCTCGCTTGCCAACTTGCCCGGCAACAAACGAATCTAGAAGCAGATGGCCGGCGAACTGGAACGGGTGCGGAAGGCGTTGCGCGAGCTCGGCAAATCGTTGCAGAGCTTGTCCGGCGATCTCGCGCCCAAAGACGTGCACAAACTGCGCACCGCGTCGCGGCGGGTTGAGGCCATTGCGGGCGTGCTTGGGGCCGCCGACGGCAAGAAACCTCGCCGTCTCGTCGAATCCATCGAGCCCGTGCGCAAGGCGGCCGGCGGCGTGCGCGATATGGACGTGCTGCTGGCGGATACGCGCAAGCTGGCGCGGTATGCCAGCGGCGAATCGCTGACCCGCCTGGTTGCCCATCTGAAAATCGTCCGGCAGCAGAATGCCGAGGAACTGCAACACGCATTGCACCACCGGCACAAGGCCGTGCTGGAGGATATCAAGGAGTATTCCAGGTTTGTCGCGTCGGTTTTGAAGCGCGCAAAATCATTCTCTCGCTCAGGAACAGATGCGGACCAAAACCGGGAAATCATTCACAGCTCTGCCATGAACGTGTTGCGCGAGCTCGGCGATTGGAAGCCCCTCGATGCCGGCAACCTGCATGAGTTCCGGCTGAAGGTGAAGCAGTTGCGCTACACCCTGCAACTGGACGCGCAGGCCGACCCCGGCCTGGTGGAGGAACTGGGCGATGTGCAGCGCCGCATCGGCGACTGGCACGACTGGCAGCAACTGGAGGAGATTGCGCGCGAGTTTCTCATGGACGAAGAGGACCGCGCGCTACTCGACCGCATCGCCAAAACCGTCAAGCGTAGCTTCGATCGCGCGCTTGCGGCCGCCAATGCCCTGCGCGGAAGATACTTGAACATGCCTTTGGCGATTGGCGTCTGAGCAGATAAAGCCTGCTGCGGCCTATACTCCGCCCGTGCCCGGCTGGCGCACCAGCGACAGGAACTCCGCGCGGGTTTCCTTTTGCCGGAAGCAGCCCACCATGGCGCTCGTGACCGTGGACGAATTCTGTTTCTCAATGCCGCGCATCATCATGCACAGGTGCCGCGCTTCAATCACAACGCCCACGCCCTGCGGCGCAATGGCCTCCTGGATCGTGTCCGCGATCTGCCGCGTCAGCCGCTCCTGCACCTGCAGGCGGCGCGCGAAGACTTCCACGAGCCGCGCTATCTTGCTCAGCCCGATCACCTTGCCCTTGGGAATGTAGGCCACGTGCACCTTGCCGAAGAAAGGCAGCACGTGGTGTTCGCACAGCGAGAACATCTCGATGTCCTTGACGATCACCATCTCGTCGTAATCGACATCGAACAGCGCTTCACGCAGAATCCGCGAAGGATCCTGGTCATACCCCTTGGTGAGGAAGGCCAGCGCTTTCTCCACGCGCTCCGGCGTCGAGCGCAGGCCATCGCGATCGGGATCTTCGCCTAGGCGCGAAAGAATCTCGCGATACATCTCCTGCGTGGTGAAGGCGCCGAGTCCCTCGGCCGCGTCCACTCTCACTGGCTTACTCACAACAATCGGGTGTGCCATCGCTGCTCATCCTCTCAAACCGGTCTCATAACCAACCTTGTCAACTCGCCTGCTTCATGGGACCCGCCTCGTTGGCGGGTCCCATACTTGCGCGGCGCGATGCATTGCCATTGATGAGACCGGTTGCGCCGAACACTCAAAGAAATTACTTTCTGTCTCTTCCACGCGCACATGTTCCAACTCGCCGCCCGGCAACGCGTCTTTCAGCAACGCAAAAATCGCCCGGCAGAAATTTTCCGTCGTGGGCACACGATCCGCAAAGAGTGGATCGAGATTCAGGTTGGCGTGATCGAAGCGACCGAGAATGCGCTCGCCGACCGTCCGATCCAGCGCCACCAGGTCCACCACTATTCCCTTCTCCGCATCCACCGCGCCGCCCACCATAACCTCAACCACATAATTGTGCCCGTGGCCGTAGGCATTGTTGCACTTTCCGTACACCGTGCGATTCTGCTCGGCGGTCAAAGCCTCCGTATTCAGCCGGTGGCTGGCGCTGACCAGATAGCGGCGGCCGAAGTACGCTTTCACGCCTCACCCCGATATTCGGCAAAAATCTCCGGGGTCTCGTACACGCGAATCCGGCTCAATTTTGCCCCGCCCGCACGCTCGATAACCTGCTCCAGCCTTTTCCACGCCGCAATGGCGATGTTCTCCGTGGTTGGATTCGAGCTCTTGAACTCTGGCGTTTCAAGATTCAGATGCCTGTGGTCATACGCCGAAAGCACTTCGCGCTCCATCGCGTCTTTGAGCCATTTCAGATCAACCACGAATCCGGTCACGGGATCGGGTTCGCCAGCCACGGTCACTTCCAGCGTGTAATTGTGCCCGTGCCCGTTGCGATTCGCGCAGCGGCCAAAGACCTGCTCGTTCTTCTCCGCGGGCCAAGCCTCGATCCAGTAATAGTGCGATGCGGAAAACGTCGCCCGCCGCGTCAGGAAAATCATGTCGACCTCGTACGTTAGAAAAGATGCGGCAAACTGCTCTTTCGGTTCACGCAATCGACGCCGGTTTGCGCCTCATCGAAAAATCCGCGGGCTTTTCACGACGCGCTGAAAAGCGACGCCGCCTCCAGATTCAATCGCTGCGGGCTAGGCCGCGTAACTCCGCCCCTTCCAGATTACGCGCCTCAGAATCCGGTGCTGAAACCAGCTTCGATAGAGCAGCACGGCAAACAACGGCAGACCCAGCGGAGAAATTGCGCAATCCACAAAGGGGAAGTTCGACTTCGCCACCCGCCTATAGAACCGGAAGAGGGTGCGCAGCCACAGCAACGCCAGAATCCATCCCGCGCCCAGCCATTCCAGGCCATGCGCGCCCAGCCGCGCGTTCCACAACTCCCAGGCCAAAATCGGCAGTCCAAAAAGAAGAAAAAAATCGACGGCCCTGAAGATCGCCAGCACCAGCGCGTTGTTGAAGAGCAGTTGCAGATTCTTGGTCCAGCCCTCGACCATGGCCGCAGTCGTACGATACATGCGCGCGGAGACAATATCGTCCGCGTACCGGAAGCGCAATCCCACCCTGCGTCGCTTGGCCAGAACGGCCAGTTCCACATCTTCGAGCACCTTATCGGCCACGCTCGGGTGCCCGCCCAGCTTGCGGTAAGCCTCCCGCTCCACCAGCAGAAACTGCCCGTTTGCCGCCGCAATGCGCTGCGCGGGATCGGAGACCCTGGCCGGCGGATAGGCCAGCGCCAGTTCGCAAAACACCAGCGGCATCAGCGACCGCTGTGCGAAGCCTTTCACAATCTGCCGCGGCGAGTAGCTCAACATGCCCGCCTTGTGCCGTTCCGCCTCGTGCATCGCGTGTCGCAGGCCGCCCGGCTCGTGGATCGTGTCCGCATCGGTGAAGAGCAGCCAGCGGCTGCGCGCCCGCCGCGCCGCTGTCCACACGGCATTAGCCTTGCCCGTCCATCCCGGCTCCAGCTTTTCCGCCGCCATCACCGTCACCCCGGCAAAGCCGCGCGCAATCTCCGCGGTCCGGTCGGTCGAGCCGTCGTCCACGACGATCAGATCCCAATCCTTGCCCAGCTCGAAAATGTCTTCCGATTGGCTCACCAGCGATTGCAGGCAGTCGCCCAGGCAATCCTCCTCGTTCCGCGCAGGGACGATGACCGTGAGTTCGATAAGCTCCTCAGGCTCCGGCTGATCGAAGACCGTCCCCGGAACGGTCTTCGCCGCCCACTCGCGCCAATCCGCACTCGCTGCCGCGCCTTCCGCCGGGTCGGCGAGGCCCAGCACCGGCTTCCAACCGCCCGGCCCACTCCCCGATCTGCGTAAACCCGGCTTATCGTTCTCCATCGTGCCTCACCGTTTTGTTTCTGCCCTTTCGCTCCGTATTATAAGGATGTGCGGTTTCCTCGTTTTCTGATCTGGATTTTCCTGGCGCCCATCGCCCTTCTCGCGGCGTGCAATCGCGGCGCGCATCCCGCAATGCTCAGCACGCCCGCGCCCGACTTTACGGTCTCCGACGGCACCTCGACCATTCATCTGGCCGGCTATCGCGGACAGGTCGTGCTGCTCAACTTCTGGTGGAGCGAGTGCGCCCCCTGCCTCGAGGAACTGCCCTCGCTCCTCGAATTGCATCACCAGATGCCCAGCCTCGCCATCCTCGCCGTCAGCATCGACGAAGATCCCGCATCCTATACCCACTTCCTGGTCCGTCACCACGTCGACCTCATCACAGTCCGAGACCCAACGGAGTCGGCCGCGCAGTTGTTTCACACCGATATGTGGCCCGAAACCTACGTGATCGACCGCAAGGGCATCATTCGCCGCAAATTCGTCGGCGCCCAGGACTGGACCAGCCCCGAAATCCGCAACTATCTCAACAGCCTGTAGGCGCGTCGGCACGCGTGCCGCACCCGCTGCTATTCTCTCAGTATGACCACGGTGGAGATTTCTTATCGCTACGCCGCAGCGCCCACGGAGCGGGTGGCTACGGCGCTGGCGCGCGCGCGCGACGTTTACGGCATCCGGCAACTCAGTTTCAACCGCGAGGCCCGCACCCTCCGCATCGAGTTCGACGCCACGCGCCTGAATGCTGCCGCGGTCACCAAGCTGCTGCGCGAAACCGGCCTCGAACTCGAGGAGGAAGTGCCTCAGCTTACCGCTCCCGCGCCGGCTCCTGCGGCCCCCACAGCCTGACGCTCAAGCGTTGCGCCACGGCTGCAACCTTGGTAATCTGAAGGAGCGGTTTCGTCCTGAAGCCCAAACTTGTGCGCCCGTAGCTCAGCTGGATAGAGCGACTGACTACGAATCAGTAGGTCGGGAGTTCGAATCTCTCCGGGCGCACCATCTAAAACAAATATATTCAACTAAATACAGTCACGCTATTCCTGATCGGCCCTGGGGTCCTGCTCGATTCTCACTTCCTATTCAAGTTCACTTTCCTACTCCCGCACGGTGAATCCCACGCTCGAATAGAGCCTGCCGTCGGCGCCGCGCCTACTCGACAACCTCCCAACCGAGGTCGCAACTGGTTTGGTAACCCGGCGCTTGTGAAATCATCGTGACTCTTTTAGTTCCGTCCGGATTTGCTTTGATCGTCAGACTCCACGCCTGGTGGTCGAAGGTGAATTTCAGACGCGCCTGAGGAAGATGGTCGAAGACAACCGTTCCGTTGTGGGGCACAGGGGGGCCCTGATAGTGCAGCACCCCGGAGCGCGTTGCCGCAGACTGGGAAGAGGGAAGTTGCGGAGTTGCTTGAGACTCAGCGGGTTGTGCAGCCTGCAGCGTTTGCTGGTTTGGGTCTGAAGGCGCAGTGGCAGGAGGAATGACTGCTGCGGTGTTGGTTTTCTTTTCCCACTCACTTCTTATATCTGGAGTGACCGGCTTTAGCTCAGCGCGAGAGGCAGGATCATGTCCCGGACCATCAAAGAAGCGCAAGTTCCCATTGCCGTCGATGCTATACCAGAGCATGGGGTCGCCGGTGACGCGATCGAACCAATCGCGATTGCCTGGGTCGGTGACGTACTCAATCCGTCCGTGCTGGATGCGGAGAAGCCACGTGATGTTCTCTGTGGTCACGGGCCGGAAGGGAACTCCATACTCTGACTCCGTGCCTGGCCGGTCGGAGAAGACGACTCCGCCTGGTACAAGAGCGTAATACTTCACTGCCCCTGCAGGGCCGAAGTTCTGGTCCTTGGTTCCAAAATACAGGGCCAGGTTATACAGGAGCCCCATTCCCAACAGTAAGGCCAATCCGATTCTCTGCTTTTGAGCGCGGTTTCGCAGTGAAAAAAGATAATACTTGACGCCAATAAAGAATGGAACAAGGAACACGAGACTGAGAGCGTTCGCCAAATAGTGGTTGATTGCGAGGCGCTCGCATAGCGTATCGATGAAGTGGCTGTAAGCGCCCCAAATGGTCATGTCTACTGTTGCGCTGATTGCCCACAGCGAGAAAATCAGGGCCGCAACAATCGCTAGAGTCCAAATGAGCCGCTTCTTCCACGCTCCCTGTGGAGGTTGTGATGGAGCTTCGATCTGCAGCGCCATGTTACTTCCCCTTGAGCCATTTGACAAAAACAAAGCAAGCGGCAGAGACAATCAGAAATGCCGCCAGGATTTCAATGAACCGAATGAACAAATATAGTTCTCGCATGCTTCAAAGTCCTCTCGATATGCGCTTCGCCATCGTAACGCTCACGCTCAATGTGCTCGCCCTCTTCTAGTACTCCCCGATAAAGGACTCACCGCTTCCTCCGCGCCTACTCGACAACCTCCCAACCGAGGTCGCAATTTGTTTGGTAACCCGGCGCTTGTGAAATCATCGTGACTCTCTTAGTTCCGTCCGGATTTGCTTTGATCGTCAGGCTCCACGCCTGGTGGTCGAAGGTGAACTTCAGACGCGCCTGAGGAAGATGGTCGAAGACAACTGTCCCGTTATGGGGCACAGGGGGTCCCTGATAGTGCAGCACCCCTGAGCGCGGCGCCGCTGGCGTCGCAGGCGGAGGCGGCGATTCGATCTTGGGTTGCGAGGTTGCGGGATTCCGGTGTTGGGCGGAGCCTTCTGATGTGCTCGTTGTGGGAGAACGGAGTTTTGCCGCACTTCCCGATCCGATCGGGGGCTGAGGCACATTCGCAGCGGTATTCTCAGGAGTTCCCGGCAAGGGCTTGAACGATTGCCCCGGTGCAGTTGCCGTCTCCGGGATCTGGTTCTGAGCCGGCGGCGTCACCACAGCCTGTTGCGTCGCAGACGGTGCTCTGGCGGCGGCGGACACGTTTCGATGCCAAAAGAAATGCCATGCCAGGACGCCGCCAGCCGCCGCCAGCAGGACCGCGGCAATTCCGATGATCAGCCCTGTCTTTGCCCTTGCCCGGCGACGCAGCTCTGGCAGCCGTTCAGATGGCGAGGGAGAAACAGCAGCCGCAGGAGGAGGCGTTGGAATCGCCCCTTTCGATTCTTCCTGCTCCCGGGTCGAGGTCGGGGCGGCAGCCGATTCGCCCTTCGCATCGTGCGGAACTTGCGGCTCTTCTGCCGGCGCAGCACTGCCTGGATCGATGGACGACTTATCTTGCACAGGCACAGGCATCTCTGCCGGCTCGGCAACTGGCACTGCGGGAGGCAAATCGAAGACTGGTCCTTGCGACGCCGCCGAGCTGCCCTGCCCGCTGGGAACGGTTTCGACCTGCGCTGCCGGCGCCTCCGAATTGACGGCCTGACCGCACTGCTTGCAAAAGCGCTTACCGGGAGTAAGGGCCGCGCCGCACTGTGCGCAAGATTGAGGCGCCGGCCCGGGCGCTGTCACGGGCTCGGGCTGCGCAGAGGCAGCCACAATGGGCAGAGCCTGACCGCAACCGCCACAGAAGCGCTTACCGGCCGCCACTTCCCTGCCACACTTCGCACAATACTTATTTGCCATATCAACGCACCTGAGTTCCGCACTCATCGCAGAAGGCAGCGCCGGCGCCTAGAGGTTGGCCGCACTGCTTGCAGTAGTGTTTCGCGGAGGCTTGGGGTTGCTCGACGGGAGCTGGCGGCGGCTGCACGGGAATAGGTGTCGGCTGGAAAACGGGAGCAGGTGTCACAACAGCAGCCGATGAAACGGATCGTAGCCCACGAGTGTTCAGGGCGATCTCCACAAGCACCACGCTTAGTTCCGCCAGCGCATAGGAGAATACGATTCCCGCAAATGCGATCAGCAGAAAGAGGATCGCCAGCTCGATGCCGCCCAGGAATCCACTGCTCGAGCTCTCGGCGAACGGGAGTCGCTCCCCCAGCAACCCCAACTGTGAAAACGGGCTGGTGTCTGTGAACCAGACAAACAGGCATCCTCCCACGCCGAGCAGAGAATACATGACAAACATCAGTTCGCCGTTCAGCCTGAAGAGCAAAGAGAGAATCGAAAGCACGGTGAAGTGGCTATCCCCCAGCTCCTCCACCGAGTTTGCACGAAAAACCAGAATGCCCGCCGATAGATATGCCCAGGCCAGAACAAAGAGCGCAAGAAGTACGCCCCCAATCAGCACGCCGGCCGAATGGGTTTCGGAAGCATCCGGGTTGCTCTTGAGCGTGAAACCGAGGATGGCGATGAACCCCAAAACGCCCGCCAGCGCGATAATCATTCCCAAAGTCCGCAGCACCCAGGCTACCGTCAAACGAATCAGTTTTCCATCGCTCAATGCGTGGAAAAACGGCTCAAGAAACTTGAATATTTGCATCCTTGCCTCTTCTCTTGCAGAGCCTCGGTTCTCAAGCGAATGAACTGGTCTCGCGCTGTTGATTGCAGCTTTGGCGCGAGCGAGGATCTCCGATCCCCGCCCGCGCCGAGGTCACGCCGGTTACTGCACGTCGCTCACCTTCCCGTTCATGAAAGTGACCTTCATGCCGTTGTAGTAATAAATGACTTTGGACCCCAGATTTGCCACCCTCGATGGTGCGCCCATCGTTGCCTGCACCTGATCCGGAGTCTGGCCCAATGCTACGGATGCAGGCGAAGCCGGCGCAGTGGGAGGCGGACTTGTCGGCGCAGCACTAACCGGCACACCCGTACTCTGCGCCGCCTCGGCCTCCGACTGATCGGCTTGCGTTGTCTGCTGCTGAATCTCCGCCGCGACGCTCGGGTCGGGAGGAGGCGCAATCGAGGCATACTGCGCTGGAGCCGGCTGGCCTTGTGCCGATGGCGGCAGCGCCGGTATCCCGTCTGTACCCTGCTTGGCTTGGAGCTCTTGCAGCCCTTGGTCGATGGTCTCCCGCATATGGTTCTGCATCTCTTGCAGGTCGGCCACCGCCACTGAAACCGTGTCTTGTTTCTGGCACTCAGGCCCACCCTTGCTGGAAAGCACAACCAAATCCGCAGCCACTGCGTCGGCGGGGGGCGGAGTCTGGAGCCGCAACACATCGCCGTCGCTCAGCGAGCACTCAGTTCCCGAGCTGTCCACCACATCCAGCGCACTTCCCACCACAAGCACATGTGGACGGCCGTCGCTCAGCATACGCGCAATCCCGCTGGAGCCTGGGTCCACATCCTGTTGCTGGGCATTTTGCTGCGCCTCGGAGTTTTCCAGTGCCAGTTGGTCTCTCACTTCGTCGGCAATTTGCTGCTTCACCTCTGGCGTGAGTTCCGGCGGTCCGCCCGCGGAGGCTGGTGCACCATCCACCTCGCCCGCTTCCTGCTGCGCTGCGTATGCGGTTTGCAAATCGGAAGAAATCATGTAATCCGTCAGCCAGTATGCGGCCGATGGATACACGGCATACGGTTGGAAGTAGTAGCCGTAATAACCGAACCAGGGATCGGCGCCCCATCCCCAACCGAAAACAATAGGCATTGCCCATGGGTTATAGGCCCAGCCGTAGAAACCCGCGCGATAGTAGAAGCCTGGGGCATAGACATTCAGGTACATGCCTCGGTAGGCAAATCCATGGTAGAGGTGTGTGTATTCGCGACCGTGGTAGAAGTAGGTCCGCTGCGCGAAGTCATGTCCGCGGAAGCTGTAGGGGTGCTGCACAAATCCAGGACGGCCCCGTTCGGCGAAAACGCGGCTGTGGTCGGCTCGCTCTACTGAGATCGCGCGGTTACCATTCAGTCCACGGTGAACGTCCAGGCCCCGATTGGGGTCGTGCACATCGCTCAGCCGGCCATTGGGGCGGGTACGAACCACACTTCCGTGCGGAGTGGTGTGCTCGACACTGCCTCTGGGCGGGTTGTTTCTAATAGCCGAAGGACGGGCGTTGTTGCCAGGCGCGCCGCCGGGGCGGTTGACGCCGGGATTATATGTGGTGGGGCGGTTGGCCGAGGGCGCGCTGGTGTACGGACGGTTAGCCGAGGGTGCAGACGTAGTTGGACGATTGGCCGACGGTCCGGTTGGGTTGGGCCTGTAGGTAGTCCCGCCGCCGGAGTTTCCGGTAGGCCTGGGGGCGGCAGGCGCCGCGGGTCTCGGAGCGGGCGCTGCAGGCCTCGGAGGAGGCGGTGGTGCCGGTTTACTCTTCTGCGCGCCTGCCGTGTAGGCCAACCCCACGAATACGGCAAAAATCACTGCTGCGGATACTTTTCTCATGGCCCCGTGAAGAACTGGCATTGTCATAGAATTTTCTCTCCTGTTCCAAATTCCTCGTCCAAATTCCTGTTGCCGGTCCTGCGCTCCGACCGGGTGCTCGATTCCTTACTCGACATTGCTGACTTTCCCGTTGATAAACGTCACCTTCATGTCCTTGTAGTAGAAGATTGTCTTCGCTCCCAACTTCGCCACTTTGAGCGGCTGTCCGAAACCAGCCGTCACCTGATCCATGGTTTGGCCCAGAGCGATGGTCGGCGGTGGAGCGTCGGGAGGCGGGGGCGGCGGAGCAATGGCCGGCATTGGAGCCGGAGGAAGAGCGGGCGCGGCCGACACGCTGGTGCACGCATGGATCTTGTCCAACTCAGAGTTGGCCAAATTCCGTATCTGCACGTTGGGATGCGGCGCGGCGTTCTCCAGCTCAAGCGCCCTATTCAAAGACGATTCAGCATCCGTGCACTTCATCATCCCGGCCTGCGCCTTCCCCAAAATAATCCATAGGATCGAGGCATCCGGTTTAATCTGCGTGTCGCTCAACATGAGGGTTTCGCAGCCACCATACTTTGCGGCCTTTGTCTCCGCGTCGAGCGCGCTATCGCCATCCTTAATGTCCTGGTTGCATGTCTTCAGGTCCGCGTTCAGGACATCGATGATCTCGTTTGCCTTCAGGGCCGCGGCGTTCGTTTTCTTCAACTCCTCCAACTGCCTTTTCTCTCCCGGGCTCATTTTGTCGATGTATTCCTGGCGCGACATGTCGATGTTCTGTGAGAGATCCTGCCCGGCGACGATTTCGACGCCGCGGATGGAATCGATCATCTTGCCGGCCGGCGTATCTGCCGCGCGATAAACCACCGTATAGGTTCCTTGAGGCGCTTCTCCGCCGTAATTGCCGGAGTCATCGACGTTGAACGTGTACTCCAGGGTTACGCCGCCATCGGTGGAGAGGCTCACCGTGCCGCCATTCTGAGGCTGCCCAGTGGGATTGATGACGCGGCCGTGAATATTGCCCGCGTTTGCATCAGACGTTTGCGCATGCACGGGCGCGGAAACCAGTGCCAGGAGTCCCGCAGCGGCCAGGCCCAGCGAAAGTGAAAGAGTGCGTTTCATGTGTTCTCCCTGAGCGCGGCGGGAAGCGTGCTGCGCGCTTGACGATTCAGAAGAGCTCCTTCTTGGTGATGCCGCCGCCGCACAACTCCATGGCATGAATCATGGCTTTGGCCACGCGATTGGCCGTGTCCTCATCGCGAAAGATAAAGCCGATTGTTTTACTTGCGGCGTCCTTCTCTATTGGCGCGCGGTCGCCATTCGTGGCGGAGGTATGGGTAGAGAAAACGGCACTCGATGCCCATAGCTTCACATCGAAGATAGGGGGCGTCGCCGTCAAAGTGATTTCGGGGTGAGCGGCCTCCACATACTCCTGATTCGCAACATCCTGCCACTTCTCGACGGTGACCTTCTCAATTTGCTTGAAAGAGGTTGTGTCCATTCCCACTATGTGAGTGCGCAGGTGGTCGGCGGTGATTGAGCTCCCGGGCTTCAGGGCTCTACCTTTCCGCAATTCCAGATTGATGTCGTCCGTTTCTGTGGTGTAAAGAGTGCAGGATGCCTGGTCGGCAACCACGTCCGAGACGAGGATAAGCACGCGCCGAGTCCACCCCGTGCTAATGCCCTCCGCAAAGCCGACCTGACCCTGTCCGTTCAGTTTTTCCTGGATGTATTGCATGGTCGCCGCCAGCGTCGGCCCGCTGTCGGCGGGCACGGCTGGAGGCGGGGCGGTCTGTTGACTCCAGGCCGCGATGGAGAGTCCAAACGCCAAAATTGCGGTAGACCCATGTTTCAACTTCATTGTTCATTTCCTCTATCTGCGCTCACGCCTGGCACTCAGCCGCCCGGTTGCAAGCACCCTATTCAACATCGGTGACCTTTCCGTTCGTGAATGTCACCTTCATGTCCTTGTAATAGAAGACGACCTTAGCGCCCAGCCGGGCGACCTTCAGCGGTGCCCCGAAGGCTGCGGTCACCTGGTCCATCGTCTGGCCAATGGCAATGGTGGGTGGCGGAGTATCGGTGGGCGGGGGAGGGGGAGGAATGTCCGCCATCGGCGCCGGGGCAGGAGGCGGAGGCGCGGAAACGGTGGCAGCTTCCGGAGCGGGTGCCGGCGCGCCCCCTATGCGACGCCATACAATTCCACTTGATTCCACCAATCTGTCTGGCAGAATCCTGAAGGTGACGGATTGCCCCGTCGCACTGAACGTGATCGTCAACGTATCTCCGTTCACCTGGTAGAGGCCCGGCGCCCTCCCGGCGGGAACGGTCATGATGAAGGACAAAGAGTCCGGGCTAAAAGTGACTTGCGCGTTTTGGCTAGGCTGGATATACGTACCCGAGACTGAGGCCTGCTGGCCGCCCGGCGTCTGGTCTGTGGCTGCAGCCTGCTGCCCGCCCTGATCCTGCGGCGCCACCGTCAACACCTCTGCCACCAGTTGCATCGCCGTATCGACGGGCGGTACTTCCTTCTTGTTGGGAAAAGGTATTTTCAGGTTCGCGTAGTAGCGAATGCCATCGTAGGGGTCGCTGTAAAGCTGGAAAAGAATTCCGTCCTTCTGGACCTGAATCCCCGTAACCCAGCACCTTTCCTCCGGCGCAAACGGTCGATGGGGATAGTCGGTTGCGGTCGCCCCTCCCGGCGCGGCCATGGTGATCAACATATCCTTACCAAATCCACCCCAGCCTTGTACGATTCTTCCGTTCTTATACGAATTCGATGGGGGCATGGGCGACGCCACGGCATACATGATCAGCCCCGGCTTTTGGATCGCGACCACGTCGCCGGCGGTCACAATGTCGGACCGGTCGGCCGTAATTGTGGTCAGTTTGAACTGCGTGTAGAGCTTTTGCTGAATAACTGCTGGATCACCGGCCTGTGCGTGGAGACAACTCACCGTGCCGGCAACCAAAAGGAAGGAAGAAACGAGTAAGAACTTTCTTGAAAACATAGCAATGCTCCTGTGCGGAGGCACGACCAACCCGCCGGCTCGCCCCGAGATGTTGATGGAATTCTGGTTCGTGTCGCGATCGCTCGACGCCGCCCACGATTGACTGGCCGAGGTAGCCGCGACCACCTGCTTGCTCCTCATAGAAATCCCCCGATTCACAATGAAGTTGAAAGCGGTGGAGCTGCTGCCGCCGGGGTTGATCGCTGTCAATCTCCCGCTCCCGTGATATGTCGCCGATTCATGGACGCCACGCCTCCGGTCGAGCGCTCTGACTACGGCTGAAGCCTGCCAAATCAAATTTGGAACTTCATCCTGAACGGCCGCATCCGGCGCGGGCGGCTCCCCTGACTGGCAAACTGGCCGCTATCGCACACCAATACCCTCGGCATGTTAAGCTGTCGGGAAAAGCCTAATGCTTAAGCCGGTGCAATGGGCGGGGACTCTGCTGAAAAAGTCCTGAATAATGGCTGGTGAGCGCTGATCGTGGCATCCGTCGAATCAATTGACGAGACTTTGCTCCGTTTTGAGGGCTTCACGATCGATCTACAACGGCACGGGTTGTATCGCGGCGTTGAGCGCATTCACCTTACGCCTATACCCTTCCATGTTCTGACTTTCCTGGTTCAGAAAAGAGGGCTCGTCGCCTCCAAACATGAGCTTCTTGACGCAATTTGGGGAGAGCGGCGAGGCGAGAACACGGTCGAGCAGACGATTCGGCAAATCCGGCTCGCACTGGGTGACGAAAAGGAGCCGCATCGCTTCATCCGAACGGTTCCCGGCGTCGGTTACTCTTTCGTCGCGAAAATGGAGGGCGACAACGTCGCCGAGCCGGAGCGGATTTCCGCCCTGGGAACACGGGAGACAAGCCCCCATTCACCGCGCTGGCGGTTTCGATTACCTTGGATCACCGGACTGGTGATCATCGTACCGGCCATCGCTGTTGCCAGCTTCCTTCTCGGAACTTTCACTCTGCGTCAAACCACGCCTGGGCTGGCAGTCGCGAATCCTGTCAAAATCACGCGTTCGCAGGCCCATATCCTATCGCCCCTACTAGGCGACGGCGCCCGCATCTACTATCCGCGGTATGAGAACGGCAAATATAGCGTGGCCGCTGCGTCGGCTGGAGGCGGGGAAAGCGCAGTTGTGGTGACTGGGATCACCAATCCAGAGCTATGCGATCTGGCTCCGGACGGTGAAACCATGCTTCTTCGTGACTTGGTCCACTCGCGAGACGAAGCGGAGCCGCTCTACGTTCAGCCGGGAACCGGCCCGGCGCAAAGGGTTGGAGATATCCTGGCTTACGACGCGGCATGGTATCCCGATGCGAAGCGCATCATCTACTCCGCCGACGGCGTTGTATACGTCACCGACATGGGCGGGAACTCTCGCAAACAGCTCTTCAGCGTTCCCGGCAATCCTTTCTGGTTCCGTTGGTCTCCAGACGGGAAAAGGCTGCGCTTTACTGTAATCGACAAGACGAATGAGTCGACTTCAATCTGGGAAGTCGCGGCGGACGGAAAAGAACCGCATCGGCTGTTTCCAGATCTGCGCTACCACGTATGCTGTGGCTCATGGACGCCCGATGGCGAGTACTTCCTATTCCAGGCGCGAGTTGGGAGCGCATTTCAAATCTGGGCGCAGCGAGACCAGCGGAGTCACCTGTTATCGGCCCGCAGCCAACCTTTTCAATTGATCTCCGGGGCAATGAACTATCGCGGTCCGCTTGCCAGTAAGAACGGAAAGAAACTATACGTCCGTGCGGAGGCGCCCAAAGGAGAAATTGAGCGATACGACTCGAAAGCAGATGAGTTCATCCCCGTGCTGCCGTCCATCTCAGCCAGGATGCTTGCATATTCTCAAGATACAAAGTGGATTGCCTATACCAGTCTGGCGGATAACCAATTGTGGCGGTGCCGCTCGGATGGCGCCGAATGCCTCCAGCTCACACAGGGTTTCAAAAACACTGTGATGCCGCGCTGGTCTCCCAACGGCCGGACGATTGCATTCATGGGCCTCGGGTTCACGGGCAAGTGGGGCGTTTATTCCATCTCTGGAAACGGCGGCACAAGCCGCCTCCTGTCCAGCGGCGACGAAGCCAAGGGTTATCCCGATTGGTCGCCTGACGGGCAGCGGCTTGTTTTTAGCAACGTGCCTCCCGTATCGCAGGCCCAGGGAGTTTACGTCCTCGACCTGCGCTCGAACACGGCCGTAATGCTGCCGGCATCCGCGGGCTATTCCTTTCCGCGCTGGTCGCCAGATGGTCGCTTTCTGGTTGCGCTGCATGCGGGCGATCTGTATCTGTACCTCTTCGATTTTTCTACCGGAAAGTGGCGGCCTCTCGGCGACGTTGCTGCGGCCTATCCAAACTGGTCCCATAACGGCAGGTATGTTTACTTCCGGCCCAACACCTCCGGCAGCGCCGCCGTTTTCCGAGTAGCAGTCCCCTCTGGTGCTATAGAGAAAGTCGCAAGTCTTGCCGCTGTTGAACGCGGTCCATTCTTTATGGGGGACTGGATTGGGCTCGGCCCGGACGACTCGCCTCTTACTGTGCGCAATTCGACCATCGAAGACATCTACGCCTGGGATCTCTCCCTCAAATAAGAGATTGAGGACCACGGGCTCATCAATCTATTCCTGGTCCCCCGCTGGCGCATTCGAACCGCTGTCACTCTGGCTCTTCGTGATGCCAGGGATAGGCGCAACCCCGAATCTCCCCCTCCGACCGATCTGGATCGACGCCTCTGCCCGATCGTGACATCGCGCGATGTTCAGCTTGAGAATGGCAGTGAATCGTCGTTGGGGAACCTGCGCGGCCATCGAACGCATCTTGTCGCTGCCCTATTCTGCTTCTGGATACGTCATTTTCTCCGGGCGCAGGTATTTGTCGAATTCTTCTTCAGTGAGGTATCCAAGCTCGCGATTGGCTTCGCGCAGTGAAAGTCCCTTATGGTGCGCCGTCTTGGCTAGATGCGCAGCCTTGTCGTAACCGATGTGCTGATTGAGCGCCGTCACCAGCATCAGGCACTTGCCCACGTATTCATTGATGCGCTGCAGGTTGGCTTCGATACCTTCCACGCAGAACTCCTGAAACATGCGGCACGTGTCCGTCAACAGCCGCGCCGAATGCATGAAGTTATAGATCATCACGGGCTTAAAAACATTCAGTTCGAAGTTGCCCTGGCTGCCCGCGAAGGCAATCGCCGCGTGATTCCCGTGCACTTCGACGGCTACCATCGTCATCGCTTCGCTCTGCGTGGGGTTCACCTTGCCCGGCATAATGGAGCTGCCCGGTTCATTTTCCGGTAGAGTCAGCTCGCCCAATCCGCAGCGCGGCCCCGAACTGAGCCAGCGAACGTCATTGGCGATCTTCATCAGCGATGCCGAGAGCGTCACCAGCGCGCCGCTCGCAAACACCAGTTCATCGTGCGCCGACAGCGCCGCAAATTTGTTGGGATGGGAACGAAACGGCAACCCCGTCAACTCGGCAATCTTCGCCGACGCGCGTTCCGCAAACTCCGGATGGGTATTCAGTCCAGTGCCCACCGCGGTGCCCCCGATCGCCAGCTCATAGAGGCCATCGAGTGTCGATTCCATGCGCGCGATGTCGCGCTCAAGAAGGCTCGCCCAGCCGCCCATCTCCTGACCCAGCGTCAGCGGCGTTGCATCCTGCAGGTGCGTACGCCCGATCTTGACCACGTCTTCAAACTGCTTCGCCTTCGCCGCAATCGCATCGCGGAGATGCCGCACCGCTGGTATCAGTTGCTCCTTCACCGCGGTTGCGGCGGCAATATACATCGCTGTCGGGAACGTGTCGTTCGACGACTGAGACATGTTCACGTCATCGTTCGGGTGAATGGGCTGCTTGCTTCCCATGGTGCCGCCCGCGATCTCGATCGCGCGGTTCGAGATCACCTCATTGACGTTCATGTTCGTCTGCGTGCCAGAACCCGTCTGCCAGATGCGCAGCGGAAACTCGTCTTTATGCTTGCCCGCAATCACCTCGTCGGCTGCGCGGACAATCAGTTCCATCTTCTCTTTAGGCAGCTTACCCAGATCGTGATTCACCAGCGCCGCTGCCTTCTTGAGGACGGCAAAGGCGCGGATCAACTCCGCCGGCATACGGTCTTCGCCAATCGCGAAGTGGTGCAGGGAGCGCTCTGTCTGCGCTCCCCAATAATGGTCGGCTGGAACTTCAATCTTCCCCATGCTGTCGGACTCGATACGCGCGCCCGGATGGCTCTCTTTCATCGTCTGCATTGTTTTCCTATTCATGTCGGTGGGCAGGATTTGGCCTCGGGCTATCCGGCTCCGCGCAAGTATAGCTCCAGTTGCCCCTGCATGGTCGACTCGCCACCCTCATGTACCGGCGCAGGTGGGCCGGTGGCGCGGGTTTCGGAATTCGATTCAAAGCACGATAACGATGCCCTCGGTCCCTCGCTTGGGGAGACCTCGAACCCCAACCCGCCGCTCCCGGATTCTGACGGCTCTGCCTGAACTACCGCCCACCCGGAAGCTACTGTCCATGCAACATTCAGCCCCCTCCGCCCAGATGCCTTTGCGCAAAACTGTAGATGCGCCGACTCCTACCCGGTTTCCCGCCTGCGGAAAAATTGCAGATTCGTCAGTGTTTATACGGGTCTCCCGTTATCAACTCCCCTTGGGCCGCTCCCGGTCCGCGCCGGGTCGGCGCAGCCTCGAAAAACCGGGGCGGTGGCGCCCACCACTCCCACGCGCTCTATGGAAAGCTGCGAAGCGAGGTTGCCCTACAGTGAAAACGATGAAACAACATCCGCATGATAGCACTTTAGTAATGGCTTGCTATGGTTACTTTAGCTCCAAACTGACCCTAGAAATGATTACCATCGTCCCACAACGTATTGTTCGGCAGGCTGTCGTAAGTTGACGCTCGCATTCAAGGTTCTTCCCGGAATTGCGCGGTCCTCGCTCATTATGGACGGAAGAAACCTGCGAGCTCAGCTCCCGCACGACCTGTCAAATTCAATTTTTGAGCGGAAAGGCGGCTGATGCCTCAATGAGCCCTTCAACTGAAAAAGCGCCTGATACCGCGAGCTCAGCAGGCATATCACCAAACCTCGGCACGAAACGTACCGACACCATTGCAGCCGAGCACTTGTCGGTTGCCTTGATTGGCCCAGACGAGGGGAGACGCTTGGCTGTAGCCGAGGCCCTTGCTGAAACGCGTCGCGCCGTTGTCCGGGAGTTCGATTCCTATCCTCCGGAGTTTGATCGCCTGCAAAGATTGCAGGCGTCGTTCGACGTCATCATTCTCGATCTGGATAGTGACCCGGATACTGCTCTGGAACTAGTGGAAAGATCCAGCGCCAGCAACGCTGGGACGATCATGGTCTATTCGGAGAAGGCCGACCCTAAACTGGCGATGCGCTTGAAGCGTGCAGGCGCCCGTGACTGCCTCCTTCTGCCTCTTGATCAGGGCGCCATGGCCGAGGCTCTGGCTCGGACCACTGCAAACCGTCGCGAGAAAGCTCTCCCCGCAAAGAAGACCGAGGGAAAGCTGCTCGTCTTTACCGGCTCCAAAGGGGGATCGGGTGTTACGACGGTCGCGTGCAACATGGCGATCGCTCTGGCCCAGAGTCCGGACCAACGCGTCCTGTTGATTGACCTTGCTCTTCCCATTGGAGACGCGGCGCTGTGCCTGGGGATTTCTGCCGGTTACACCACGGAGTACGCCCTGCTGAATATCGACCGGATGGATGCGGCTCTCTTTCACAATATCCTCGCCAAACATCGGTCGGGAGTCTTCGTGCTGGCAGCTCCCACCAAAGTTCCAGAGGTCGAGGCCTCCAAAAGCGCCATCGACAAGCTCATCGCCATCGCGCGGCGCGAATTCGATCATGTGATCGTAGATGTGGGATCGCGGATTGATGCGGCGGCCAAAGCCCTATTCGAACATGCCTCCACCATTTACCTGGTCACCCAGACCGGGATCTCCGAACTGCGCAATTCCAATCGCGTGATCTCACAGTTCTTCGCTAAAGGAAATCCAAACCTGGAAATCGTGATCAACCGGTTTGATTCACGCTTCCACGAGACGGAGAACGAAGATGTCATCGTCAAGGCTCTTGGCAGGCCGGTGCGGTGGAAGATTCCCAATGATCAGAACGCTGCGCGCGGGCTGCATTCCGGTGATGCCGGGCTTCCAGAAACACGCCTATCCCGCATCAGCCTGGAGATGGCCAGCGCGATTACCGGGCGGCCCATGCCGCAAGAAAAGAAAAGGGATGTTGAACCCAAAAGTTCTGGAAGAGGTTTTGCGCAGATGGATTCTGCTTGGGATGAACAGCCGGGCCCTGCGAAACCGGCTCCCGTCGAGGCGCGTTCAGTTCCGGCCATCACATGGCCGGAGCCCGGCCCGATTGCCTACGGAGACAAGCTCACCTCCGTCCAGCTCAATGCCAAAGCATCGGTTGACGGAACTTTTGTCTACACACCCAGCCCAGGCTATGTGCTGCCGGTCGGAACGCACACGCTATGGGTCACATTCACTCCGGCAGATTCCCACGGCTACGCTCCGCAGCAGGCCGCAACTTCAATTGTTGTGACCAGGGCAACGCCGGCCCTCTCTTGGCCAGCACCTGCGCGGATCATCCACAGCACCGCGTTGGACGATGCTCAACTCAATGCCTCCGCGCCGGTACCTGGAACATTCGAATACTCCCCCGCGCGCGGCGAAGTCCTCCCTGCTGGAACGCACACGCTCTCGGTAACCTTCACCCCCGCGGACAGTGCGAACTACGTCACGGCACAAACCACCGTACAGCTCACTGTCGCCAAGGCAGCCTGCACCATCCAATGGCCGGCGCCCGATCCGATTACGTACGGAACGCAGCTCAACGACACGCAACTCTGTGCCAGGGCGTCGGTTCCGGGAGCTTTCGAATACACTCCTGGCTTAGGAGCGGTGCTCGCGGCCGGAGAGCATAAATTGTCCGTGGTTTTCACCCCTGCGGATACTCTGGCCTACACTGCATCGCAGAGTTCCGTGTCGCTGGCTGTGGCCAAGGCAACTCCTGCCGTCACGTGGCCGGCGCCGGAGCCGATTGCCCACGGCGTCGCCCTTGGCGCCGCTCAGCTCAACGCCACGGCAACCGTGCCGGGATCATTTGCCTATAGACCAACCGCAGGCGAAGTGCTCGCGCCGGGAGTCCATGAGCTCTCAGTAACCTTCACTCCGACCGACACTTTGAATCACAAAACGGTACGTGCGGTCGTGTCGGTGACGATTACAGAAAAGTTGCCAACCTTCATCACTTGGCCAACCCCCTCCGCCATTCCCTACGGCACGGCGCTCAGCATCGTTCAGTTGAATGCCTCGGCATCGGTTCCGGGAACATTTGTCTACACTCCTTCCGCGGGCCACGTACTCGCGCCGGGAAGGTACACACTCTCCGCATCGTTTACCCCATCGGACGCCGAAAAATATGCACCGGCGCAAGCCGCGGTCGTGCTTCAGGTGGAGGGATCCCCTGACATTCCCTCCTTGCCAGCCGCAGCCACTGAGACCCAGCCTGCGTGGACCTTCACCGCAACCAACTCTGCCCCGGGAGATCCCGCACTGGCGGAAATAACCGGCGAACTCCCTGCCGCCGCGACAAACCCGCGCGAAACGCGCACCTACAAAGGTGCTGTCTACGAGAAAGGAGACGACGGTCAATGGCATCTCCAAAAGAACTAGCTCCGTTGCTGCCGGAAACGCTTCCCGAGGATTTCGGCGATTGGGATGGCGAGGCTTCTCCTGCCTCTTTGCCTGCTGGCAATGACGAAAAGAAAGCGTGGGACACCACTCATTCCATCGGCGAGACTCCAGCGCCGCCTTGGCAACCCGCTGACCGCGAAGCATTCCTGGCATCTTTGCTGGAGAGGCCGCATGTTTCGGGTTCAGCCTCATCCGCGCCAGTCGTTGTTAAGCGGCAAAAAAATTTCATCGATTGGGAGAACGAAGCTCCTCCCAAGGCTCGGCCCGCTAACCGTACGGCGTGGGATGCATGGGACACCGCTCATCCCCATGGCAAGACGCCAAAGCCTCATGGGCAATCCGCTGACCCTGAAGCATTCCTGTCATCCTTGCTGGAGAGGCCGCATGTCTCGGGTGCAGCCACCTCCGCGGCAGTCGCCCCAAAGCAGCAAGAGTTCACGAACGAGTTAGTAGATGGATCGCCCAGTCGTGTTTCGCACAATCTGGAAGCTCGTCACGCCACGAGAGAGGTTCCCGTGGCGCCGGGTTTGCCAAACGTCGCTCCGCTTGATGAAATGCGTAATTCACCCGAACCCAGGGCGAAAACAAGCCACGAAGCCGATGCCGTGATCTTCCAGATGTTTTCACCGAGGATGGTCGAAGTTGAAGGCGAGCCTAAGACTGCAAGAAAGAAGTGGATGAAGATTGCCGCAATTGGCGCCGGCTCCATCCTGCTTCCGCTCATCCTCATGATCCCGCTGCTCCATCATGGAACAAAGTCCGTGGCGAAACCATCCGTTCAGCCATTTCCGGGAGCAACCGATACGCAGCAGACGACAAACACGTCGAAGCCGTCCGCTAGAAAACCGTCGGATCAGAACAAGCCCCTGGCAACGACCGAAAAGCAACCCGCAACAGACAACCAGCCGGCCAACGAGGAGAGCGGAGGGAGCCCGGCACAGGTGCGTGCGAATACGATGAACGATCAACTGTCCGCGCCAACCCGGATTCCGAAGCAAGTCGTGGACAATGCGCCAGCCCCCGCCAGCTTTGGCGCGGCCGGTGCGGATGGTCTGGGCGGCGGCAGCGCAAATGCCGGCATCTTCAATGGACACGCACAGAACGTCGTTAAAGCTGCACCTTCCAAGCCACTTGTAATTTCATCCGGCGTCGCGACGGGAATGTTGATTCAGAGGAAGCCGCCCGATTATCCGCCCATCGCTAAAACCGCCCGCGTGTCCGGCACTGTGGAGCTGCACGCCACCATTGCCACAAACGGAACGATCAAGGATTTGCATGCTGTGAGCGGGCCGGCCATGTTACGGCAGGCCGCCGTCGATGCCGTGCGCAACTGGCGCTACAAGCCGTACTTGCTCAATAACCAGCCTGTAGAGGTTGAAACAACCATCAACGTCATTTTCACCCTCGGCGAATGACCCGGCGCAATGCAAACGTTGCTCGATCTCTGCATGCATCCACACCCGGAATTGTGAGAACGATTGCAAACCATTCGCCTGGGACTGGACGCAGGAATGGCTCCCGTGAAAGGGCAAGACTTCAGTCGTTCCGAAAAACACCGTAAGACGACGGGCTTTAGCCCCTGAGGGACGATTTCCCATCGCCTACGAGAATTTATGCAATCAGCTCTAGTCTTGACGTGCTCCGATTGTGTGCCAGCTCGTCCCTACACGCCGCTGTAAGCCGAGAATCCCCCGTCGATGGGCACCACCACGCCGGTAACAAACTCCGAAGCCGGCGAAAGCAGCCAGAGCACCGATCCGAACAGGTCCTGCGGCTCGCCAAAGCGCGCCATGGGCGTGTGCGCAATGATGGCCTTGCCCCGCGTCGTCAGCTCGCCTGTCTCCTTGTCCGTGAGCAGGAAGCGGTTCTGGTTGGTCAGGAAAAATCCCGGCGCCACCGCGTTCACGCGGATCCTGGGCGAGTACTCCTGCGCCATGTGCACGGCCAGCCACTGCGTAAAGTTGCTCACCGCGGCCTTGGCCGCCGAGTAGGCCGGAATGCGCGTGAGCGGCCGGAAGGCGTTCATCGACGAAATGTTCAAAATCGCGCCGTAACCCTGCGCCGCCATGATCTTTCCAAAGGCCTGGCTGGGCAAAATCGTGCCGAGAATGTTCAGCTCGAAGACCCAGCGCAACGCATCGGCGGGTAGATCGAAGAACTTCAGATCGGGACTCGTGGTGGCCTGAGGCTTGTTGCCTCCCGCGCCGTTCACCAGGCAATCCAACTTGCCAAAGCGCGCCGCAACGTCCTCAGCCGTCTTCAGAATGCTGTCGCGGTTGAGCACGTCGCATTGGAAGACTGTGACTTGCTTGCCATGCTCGCCCATGCGATCCACCGCTGCCTTCCCCGCATCGGGATTCACGTCGAGAATGGCCACCCGCGCGCCACACCCTGCCAGCGCGCTGGCAATTTCGCTGCCCAGGATTCCAGCGCCGCCCGTAATGGCCACCGACTTTCCCGTGAAGTCGTACATTTTCGTCAACCCCGCAAGATCCAATGCTTCCGCTGCTGCCATGATTCGTACCCTCTCTTCGGCCCTTCCGAGCCGCGCAACAATTCTCTCACGCAGGGGACGAGGGACAGTGAACAGCGAGCAATGATTGGTGAACCGTGGACCGAGCGGATTGACGGGAAATGAAGTTTTCGGGGTGGTCAAAATCACATGCCCGGTACGTTGCATTGCGGCTTCCGGGCATTCTCAGAATTGCTACGTCCTTTCGGCTTCATGCGAAAGTCGCCGCTTCCTTGCGGTCGTGCCGGCGGGGCCTCGTGGCTTCGGCATACATCGACTGTGAAAATGCGACCGGGCGGTGTACGATGTATTTGCTAAAAAGGAACACGAAAAGGGGATGGTTGTCCATGCTTCTTGAGTTGACTGTGCAGGCAAAAGGCAAGGGACGGCACGCGGGCGACACGGCCGCTGACGTAGCGAAGATCATCGACTCGAGCGGCCTCTACCACCAGGCCAAGAACAAGGGCACTGTGCTTGAAGGCAGTTGGGACCAGTTGATGGCCGTGGCCAAGAAGTGCCACGATGCGGTTCTCAAATCGCACGAGAAGATTGTTACGGTGATGCGCGCCGTGGACGGCGCCGCTGTGGATCCCTGCCGGCATGCGCCGGGCGACTGCGCCGCCATGAAAGAGCTGCTGGAAGACGACGGCGACTGGATGATCATGTAAGGCAGCGGAGTGAGCGGAGCCAGGTTGGCAACGCACCACGAACCTCAACCTGCCTATCTCAAACAGGCAACCAAGCCCCGTGCCCCATCCTTTCGCGTTCTTTGCGAAAGGGTGGGAAACCGATTCAGCTTGAGCTGATCTAACTCCGCTGGCGCCGCTGATTCTCTCAATACAGGTGGAAATCGACCTCGACGGTAATCATCACCGCGACCGGCGTTTTGCCGTCCTTCATGGCCGGCTTGAATTTGTATTTGCGCACCGCTTCCATGGCCTTCTCGTCCAGTCCCATGCCCAGGGTGCGGATCACATGCACATTCTGCGGATTGCCCTGCGCATCGACGATCATCCCAACGATGCAAACGCCCTGGTACTTGGCGCGCCGCGCTTCGTCGGAGAACTCAGCTTCGGGCTGAATGACCAGCACGGGGTTGGAGATTCTGCCGCCCACCTGGTACACGCCACCCCCGGCATTGCCGCCGGAACCGGGCCCATAGCCGTTGCCGTAGCCGGAACCTAGGCCGCCGCCCGCGCCCGATCCCATGCCCGCGCCGCTGCCGCCTCCGGCCGAGGCCAGCGTTACGTTCGAAGAGTTCTTCATGCCGATCATCGGCATGTCGTTATTGGGCAGTTGAATGTCCTGTTGCACATTGATGGCCGCGGGTTCGGGCAGCTTGGGATGCTCGAGGGTCACAGGCGTCGGAGGCGTCATGGGATCCGGTGACTTCTGCGGCAGCTTGCCCTTGTTGGCCTCGATCATGCTGCGATCGCCACCGCCACCGCCACCGCCCGCCTTGATATTCGACTTCGGCGCGTTGTAGTCGGTGATGTCGACGTTGACGTCAAGTGCCTGCTGCTTCACCGTCTCGATGACCTTTTTCCCCACAACAAACAGGATGATGCAAAGAATGAGGGCGTTGATGGTGGTCGAGATCCCGACGGCCCACGGATTGGTCTTCACGGCCATCCGGTCCGGCACCGGAATGGGCTGCGAGGTCAACTGCAAGGGCGGCAGTTTGACCGGAAAAAACACGTCTCGGATGCTCTCCCAGAGGTCGGCCCAGAGGGGCTTCTCCTGGAAAGCTTTGCCGAGGAAGGCATCCAGCTCATGACCGTGCTCCGGCCCTGCGCCTCCCTGGTCGTTCTTTTCTTCCGGTGTCATGTCTGTTGGTTGTCTGCCCTTATCGCTGCCAGTGGGGCAGCCATTGCCCGTCCGGACGCGAGCGCGCCCGTAACAGGGCCATCCATTCATTATGCTTTACCGCGCCCATGCTTGTCTTGGCTCGGTAAGCACCCTGCGACCCGCTGCGGCCTCCGCAGCCCCATATCCGCTTGCTTTCAAGCTCCCACAGACAATAGACGCTTTGGGCGGCTGGTTTGTTACCGGAAAAATCCTCATGCTGCCGTTTACACTGGATCATGAACAAGTTCGCGAACTCGAACGGAGTCCCGATGTCCTCTGCGCCGGAGTTGAAGGCGACCCTGACCCTGCCCCAGACCGCCTTCCCGATGAAAGCCAATCTGCCCCAGAATGAGCCGCTTCGGCTGGCGCGCTGGGCCTCGCTCCGCCTCTATGAAGAGCTGCGCAAAGCCGGCCGCGGACACCCCGTTTATCTGCTTCACGACGGCCCTCCCTACGCTAACGGACCCATCCACCTAGGCCACGCCCTCAACAAGGGCCTCAAAGACTTCGTGGTCAAGTCAAAAACCATGGCTGGATTCGACGCCCCCTACGTTCCCGGCTACGACTGCCACGGACTGCCTATCGAGATCAAGGTCGACGAGAAACTGG
>Ga0181517_10001279_pt1 | contig 28570 bp, 15 predicted proteins | sample PEATcosm2014_Bin_31_FD_119748 | JGI IMG/M metagenome (GOLD analysis project Ga0181517, IMG submission 119748) | Peatland microbial communities from MTU Mesocosm Facility, Houghton, MI, USA - PEATcosm2014_Bin01_30_metaG | ecosystem: Environmental > Terrestrial > Soil > Wetlands > Peat | place... | reverse complement strand
CCCCACGGACGAAGACCTGTCCGTGGGGACCCCGACCCTTCACCCCACGGACGAAGACCTGTCCGTGGGGACCCCGACCCTTCACCCCACGGACGAAGACCTGTCCGTGGGGACCCCGACCCTGATGGTCGCGTCGACTTTGGCGCAGTGCTTTTGGGATGCACCGACTCTGGTTTCGCTATAGCCCGGTCAAGGAACGAGAATGCGCGCGCTCCCGGCGATCAGGAGAACTGCTTGGCGTAGATGCCGAATTTCTGCATTCGGGAAAGCAGGGTTGTGCGCTTCATATCGAGACGAGCGGCAGCGCCATCCACGCCGCTGACGCGGCCTCTTGTTTCTTGCAGCGCCGCGATGATTTCCTGCTTCTGTCTTTCTTCGTGTTCCGTCGCCACGCCACCCGGCTCTTCTTTTTTCAATTCGCTGATTGTCTCGCGCACGATGCGGGCGATCTCGTCGGAATCGCTCGGCTTGGAGGGATGCGAAGTCGATGCGGCGGGTTTTCTCAACTCTGCAAGCGGAACCACGAGCGCGTTGCCCCGCGTAAGAATCACTGCGCGCTCGATGAAGTTTTCCAACTCGCGGATGTTTCCCGGCCAATCCCAGCTGGCCAGTTTCTTCAACGCAGCCGCGGGAATGGTATCGACCGTCTTTTGCATTTGTCTTGCATATTTCTGGACAAAGTAGCGAACCAGCAAGGGAATATCTTCGCGGCGCTCACGCAGTGGGGGAATGCGAATGGGGAAGACATTCAAGCGGTAGAACAGATCGCTGCGGAATTCCCGCGCCGCGATCATTTTTTCCAGATCGCGGTTCGTAGCGGCAACCAGGCGCAAGTTCACTCTCTTGGTATGGGTGCTGCCAAGCCGCTCGAATTCCCGCTCCTGCAACACGCGCAGCAGCTTCGGCTGTATCTCGGGAGGAATGTCGCCAACCTCGTCCAGGAACAATGTCCCCTGATCGGCAAGTTCCATGCGGCCGACCTTCTGGTTGATGGCGCCAGTAAACGCACCTTTTTCGTGCCCGAACAATTCGCTCTCGAGCAGCCCGGTGGGGATGGCGGCGCAATTGAGTTTCACGAAGGTGCGGCTCTTGCGCCGGCTGTGATCGTGAATTGCGCGGGCGATCAGCTCTTTTCCTGTTCCCGTCTCGCCCAGCAGCAGTACCGTCGAATCGCTCGGGGCCACGGTTTCCACCAGGTCCAGGACACGCTTCAATGCCTGGCTTTTCCCGATGATCTGCTCAAAGTTCAACTCGCTGCGGATCTCTTCTTCCAGGTAGAGCTTCTCCTGCGCGAGTTTGTTCTTCAGATCGGAGATGTCCTGGTAGGCAACGGCATTCTCGACGGCGATTGCGATTTGACCGGCCATCTGGCCAACAAACTCCAAATCATCTTCGCTGAACGGTTCTTCCCGAAGCCGCCCCAGCACCAGCATTCCAAGCACCCGCCCTTTGCTGACCAAGGGAATGAGGCATTGCGCCTTGATGCCCTCGCCAACAATCTTCTGGTAGATCTCAGGGCTGTACTGGCTGGGATCGAGCAAGTCAGAGATCACCGGCTTCAAGGACCGGATCGCTTTCAGAGCGGCCTCGCCATAAGGTGTAACCAGCAATTCCTCGCGGAAGAGCCCCTTGCCCAGCGGAAAATCCAAAGCGCAGATTCTGTATTGACCGCTCTCTGAATCCGGCAAAGACATGCCGACGCTATCGCAATCCATCACCTGGCGAATGCTCGCGGAAGCCGCTCGCAACAGTTCGCGCAATTCCAGATTTGAAGTGACGTTGCTGGTCAGATCGAGAAGAAGTTTGAGCCGCGCATTCTGGCGTTCGAGATCGATGCGCGCTCTTGAGGCATCTTCTGCATTGAGCACGTTGTCGATGGCGACAGCCAGACCGTCGGCGAGAAACGAAAGAAACTGCCGATCCTCTTCTCCATACGCGTTCGGCTCCGAACTCGCAACGACGAGGACGCCGATACGCCGGTTGGGCGTAGTCAGGGGCACGCCGCAAACCGAGCGGGCCTCCAGGTTGCAGCCTTTCAGGGCATCCCTGAACCCGCAAAACCGGTCGTCTACGCGCCAGTCCTCAATCAGCAGCCGTTCCTGAGTCTGGTACACCCACCAGGCCCCGGTCTCTTCGATTGGAACGCGCAGGGCTGGGACCTGCCCCGCACCCGAGGTCTGCCACAGGATTTCGCTCGAGTCCTTGCGAAAGACGAGCACATTGAGGAAATCGAAATTGAGCACTGGTTGCAGTTCAACGGCAAGGCTTCGCGCCAGTTCCTCCGGCAACCCAATCGCAAAGGAGCCCGACAGGCGCAGCAACGCCTGATAGCGCTTTGCCTGCCTTTCAGGGGCAGCGGCCGATATTGAACTCGTGCTCGATTCCATTGCGGAGCCCCAAAGACTGATTCTAAGGTATTGCCCTTCCATCGCTTAAGAGCAAAGCAATTTGAGGACCGCTGCCGCCGGCAATGCTCTTGATTTTCCACAAAGATTTTAGCCCGATGGCGGAAAAATCCTGATTTGTGTTACACTCTGCGTGTTTCCACGGGTGCTCCCGATTCGACCCTGGAGCCGAATCGACAACAAAGACGCAAAATTGCTCCAGTAGAAATTTCAGTCCCTTCCCCGGCTGAATTTGCACGCTACCTTTCCGCACGCGGACTTCCATCCAGAGAACGACGCTCGCTGAAGAGCCCCCTCGAAATACCCGGAACGCAGAGAACGCGCACGTTTGCGAAAGTTCACGCGGTGAATGCCGCGCACGACCGATCTCGAACTGTTTCTGAATGACCAGTGAGAACTGGAGGGCCCCATGCGTTCAAATGCGCGGTCACGCGGGATCGCGGCCGTTTTTGCCTGCCTGTTTTTGCTCTGCGGCTCAAACGCCGCGCACGCCGGTGACGGCTTCTTACTGGGCTTCCGGGGGTATAAGCAGACCATCAATACTGGTGGATCGATTACCCTCAGTATTCCCTCCGCCATCGTTGTGGATCCGGCAGGCGACATATTCATTGCCGATACGGTCGGCGGAGCCGGGCGGATCGTTGAAGTGAACGCCGCGGGGGGAGCCTCGGTGCTCACCATCGGCACTGCGCTGGGTTATCTAGCCGGCATGGCGATCGATGGCGCGGGCAATCTTTATATCGTCGACAACGGCAACAAGCAGATAGTGAAGGTCAGTTCGTCGGGTGGGGCCGGTTCCGTGGTCAGTACCGGCGCAGTAACGCTGACAAGTCCGCAAGGCGTCGCGGTGGACCAGGCCGGAGATGTTTTCATTTCCGATGGCACAGGCGGCAGCAGCCAGATTGTGGAAGTGACCTCTGGAGGCACAGCCTCGGCCCTCAGTATTACCGTTTCCTCCGGCCCGGCCGCACTCAGCAGTCCCGAAGGCCTGGCTGTAGACACCAGCGGGAACCTCTATATCACCGATTCCGCGCAAAGCCGCATCGTCAAGGTGGCGGCGGGGAGCACGGCGGGAACGGTAGTAAGTATTAATGGCGGACTTACGCTGTCGTCGCCCGCCGACGTGGCCGTGGACAGAACTGGGAACATCTTCATCTGCGATCAACAGGGCGACTATGCCCGCATTATTGGGGTGGACACCTCCGGAAACGGTTATCTCCTGTCTCCCACTTTGAATACGCTGAGCTCCGCGGCCGCTGGGGTTGCATTGGATGTTTTCGGCACGGTCTATATCGCGGATACCGGCAACAGCCAAGCTTTGGTTGTGGATCCGCTTTTGACTACAGACTCAAATGCGGGCGCGCTTTATTCCTCGTCGGTGGACAGATCGGCGGTCGGGTTTGGGCATATCCAGTTGGGCGCTTCGACACCGGTTACGATAACCCTTCCCTTCACGACGGGGGATTCATCGGGGCTGGGAGGGGTGAATGTGTTTACCTCTGGCACGCCGGGCCTCGATTTCCAAATTGTCAGCGGAGACGGTACAACCTGCAGCAGCTCTACCCTAAGCGGTTCAAGCTGCACAGTGGAGGTCAGTTTTTTGCCCACGGCTCCCGGCCTGCGAACCGGCGCGGTGGTGCTTTACGACCCGGACATGAACCCAATCGTGACCTTGCCGTTGTATGGATGGGGCGATGCGGCGGTGGCAGCACTGGCACCGAATTTGGGAGCCGTAGTAAGCACCGGAGCAGTGCCCCTGGTTTTCCCTTTCCAAATTGCTTTGGACGGTATGGGAAACATCTATGACGCCAACGATGGAGGCGGCGCGGGCAATCTAGTCAAAATTCCCGCGGGTGGCGGCAGCGCATCGGTGGTGGCCCCCAATGGCTTAAGTTTCGGCGGGGAAATCGACGGCGTAGCTCTCGATGGAGCCGGCAACCTGTTCGTCAGCGACCATCAGAATAACCGCATCGCTGTGATTACGCCGGGGGGCGTCGCATCCGCATTGACCATCAATGGTCTGGGCGCCCCGTTGTCCGAACCTACGGCGCTCGCCTTCGATGCAGCAGGCAATCTGTACATCTCCGATTACGGAAATGGCCGCATCGTCGAAGTTACTTCCCTGTTGGTCTTCGGATCGACTTCCAGTGGCATTGGAACGGTGATAGGCACGCCAGGTTACACCACCACTTCACTTGGAATTACGGGGGTGGCAGTTGACTCCATGGGAAACATCTACATCCCGGACGGCTACAGCCAATCCGCCGATCCCAGCCGCGTGATCAAAGTGACGGCAGCGGGGGCGGCCTCGCTGCTGACCCCGACCGGAATCACCTTCAGTAGCCCTGCGGGCGTGGGCGTGGATGGTATGGGCAATATCTATATTGCCGATGCCGGCAACAACCGCATCGTGGAAATCACCACGGCAGGCGTAGCTTCGGTGGCGGCAATAGGCGGCCTGCCAGCTCCGGCAGCGTTGAGCTTTCCCTTTGGCGTTACGGTTGACCCGCTGGGGAATCTGTATATTCCGGATTCCCTCAATAGTCGTATTCTGTTCGTGAACGTCTCGGGTTCGGCTCTGACATTTCCGACCACTGCAAAGGGGGCAACCAGCGCAGCCAAAACCTCGACGGTGACCAATCTGGGCAATCTGCCTCTGATCTTCTCCGCAAATCCAACCTACACAGCCAACTTTTCCAACAACTCGGGCGACACAAACCCCTGCACCTCCTTAACCTCGCTATTGGCCGGCACGAACTGCGATGTTTCGGTGCAGTTCACACCGCAATCGGTTGGCAGCCTCAGTGCCGGAATCACGGTGACCAACAACGCACTCAACATTGCGGGAGCCACGGAGCAGGTTTCTGTCAGCGGAACGTCGTTCAACCCCGGCGATACCACTTCGACGGCGGTAACAATCAACCCTACTGCGCTGGTGCGCGGGCAGGCGGCCACGATTACCGCAACAATCACTGACACCACCGCCGGACACACGGCCACTGTTCCGACCGGATCGGTCACCTTCACCGACATGGTGGGCTCGACCCTCACCACGCTGAATAATGGTACGGCCGTTACGATCAGCGCGGGCAAGGCAATCCTCTCCAACGTGGTGCTGGCCGGAGTTGGCGCGCATACCATCACCGCCAACTATGGAGGCGTCAACGGCACCTATCTGACCAGCAGCAACACAACCTCCGCGACTTTGAGCAAGGCGACGGTGACGGTGACCGGCCCGGCGCAACAGCCGGTCGCGGTGACGAATGGGCAGGCGGGTTCGGCCACAATAACTGTAACGGCTCCGTATACAACCATCAGCGCACCCTCGGGAACGGTGAGTTACAGCATCCTCAATGCTTCCAGCACCAGTGTTGCCTCCGGTTCGCCCGCGCTAACTGCCGGGAGCGGTAATTCGACTGCTTCCGTTCCCATTCCGAATACGCTGGCCGCAGGCAACTACACCATCAGCGTGACCTATAGCGGGGATGGCAACTACCTGGCGAGCGCGACGGCAACTACGATTCAGTTGCGCATCGGCCAGCTTACTCCGACGCTCGGTTGGACGCCTGGCGCATCGTCGATCGCTTACCTCACGTCGCTGGCTGGCCTGCTGAATGCTTCGGCCACTTTCAACTCCAACGCTGTCGCGGGAGCCTTCGTCTACACGGCGACGCCGAGCGGTGGAACTGCCTCAACCGTGACATCGGCATCGGTGCTGTCTGCGGGCAGCTATACGCTGGGGGTCACTTTTACGCCCACCGACGCTGTCACCTACCAGACAGTTACCGGAACAGCGGCCCTCACCGTCACAAAGGACGCACCAACCGTCGCGTGGACTCCGAGCACAAGCACCATCGCGTACGGAACCACGCTGACCGGCATCCTTGACGCTTCGGCCAGTTTCAATTCCAACTCGGTTGCTGGAGCCTTCGTCTACACGGCGACGCCAACCGGTGGAACAGCATCGACCGTAACAACAGCATCGGTGCTGGCTGCTGGCAGCTATGCGCTATCGGTCACCTTCACGCCCACCGACACTACCGACTACCAGACAGTTACCGGAACAGCGGCCCTCACAGTCACAAAGGACACGCCAACCATCGCGTGGACTCCGGGGGCAAGCACCATCGCGTACGGAGCCACGCTGACCGGCATTCTGAATGCTTCGGCAAGCTTCAACTCCAACGCTGTCGCGGGAGCCTTCGTCTACACGGCGACGCCAACCGGTGGAGCGGCCTCGACCGTAACATCGGCATCGGTGCTGGCTGCTGGCAGCTATACGCTGTCGGTCACCTTCACGCCCACCGACACCACCGACTACCAGAGCACGACGGCGCAAGTCATGCTGGCCGTGAAGCAAACCACGCCGTCGATTGCCCTGGTCTCGAGCTTGAATCCGGTGCTGATTACCAATGCGATCACATTTACTGCCACCGCGTCTTCGCCGGCCGGCACGCCAACCGGGTCTGTATCGTTCCTGGACGGCACCACGCTGCTGGGCTCGGTCACGCTGTCGAGCGGCACGGCCTCTTACACAACGTCGGCCCTGGTAGCGGCCACGCACAGCATCACGGCAGTCTACAGCGGGGATGCGAACTTCGCTTCAGCCACCAGTGCCGCAGTTGCTGAACTGGTGCAGGACTACAGCCTTACCATCAGCGGGGACAACGGTGGGGGCAGTGGCGGGGGCAGCGGCGGCGGTGGCAGCGGCCCCACTCAGACGGCGGTTCCCGGAGGAACGGCAACCTACGCTCTGGCGCTCGGCCCGTCCAATGGAGCAACCTTCCCCGCCCCGGTTACATTGACCCTGAGCGGATTGCCTCCGGGTGCGACAGGGACCCTGACCCCTAGCACTTTACCCGCCGGATCCTCGCTTACCAACGTGACGCTGAGCATCCAGTTGCCGCAGGTGACCGCGAGCCTGGACCGGAACCAACCATTGCAGCCAACGAACAGGCAGTTACCTACAGTGCTTTGGGGAATTCTGCTATTGCCCTTCGCCAGAAGATTGCGCCGCGCGAGCAAACGGCTGCGCAAGGGATTATCTCTGCTGCTATTGCTGGCCGCGGGCGCGGCGGCAGTTGCCGGGATGAGCGGCTGCGGCTCCACGAACGGATACTTTGGCCAGTCGCAACAGACTTACACCGTAACCATCACCGCGACCTCAGGCAATGTGTCGCGCTCGACCACCGTTTCACTCACAGTTGAGTAAAAGGAGTACCCGGATGCTTTCATCAATGTGCGGAAAAGTGCTCCTTGGCGGCGCTTGCTTGGCGGCCGGCCTCTTATCCTTTGGCCAGCAAAACGGAAAGATGCACCAGCGCCCGCCGCTCTCGATGGATGTCGGCGTCAACCTTGCCTTCGAGCGAGCCTATATTGCTCCGGGCAACTGCGATTGCTTTTGGTTCACCGGCGGCGGAACGGATGCGACTTTGAACATCTGGAAGGGTGTCGGCTTTGCCGCCGCCCTTTCAGGCGATCATGCCGGGAACGCTGCGCCAGGCATCGACGTGAACAAGATCACTTACGTGTTTGGGCCGCGCTACACGTTTCTGCCGTCGGCTCTGAACCCGCGCTTTCACTCTTTGCGCCGCATAGAAGTTTTCGGTGAAACTCTCTTCGGCGCGACTCATGCGTTCAACAGTACCTTCGCCTCCGCGGCAGGGCTCAAGGCATCGGCGGATTCGTTTGCGATGCAGATCGGCGGCGGCGTCCAGGTTCCTTTGGCGCGAGGTTTTACGGTGCGTGCGCTGGAAGCGGACTACGTGCGGACTTCGCTGCCGAACAGCTTCTCCGATGAGCAGAACGATTTCCGACTTGGCTTCGGCATCAGCTACCATGTGAGGTCGTTGCCGCATCTGCATTGAACTCATTCCGACGACCGTTCTATCGCAGGTGCATGACGTCGCGAACTCACCCGCATCTCACTTGAGAACCTTACGGCTGAGCTTTCCACTGATAGAACACCGAGCGCAAGTGCCGTTTGGGTTCCAGTTCCGGACACAGGCCAGTGATCGATTCCGTCGACCCGATAATCAGGCATCCGTCTTTGGCCAAAAATTTGGACAAATTGCGATACAGCTTGATCTTGTCCGCCTCGTTGAAGTAGATCGCTACGTTGCGGCAGAAAACGATGTCGAACTGGTTCGGAAACGAATAGGGCTCCAGCAGGTTCATGGTGCGAAAGCTCACAAGGGCGCGAATCTCGTCGCGAACTCTCCAGCGCTCGCCGGATATGGCGAAATGCCGGGCCAGCGTCTCCTGGGGCAGCCCGCGTTCAAGCTCCAGGCGGCTATATTCGCCGTAGCTTGCATGAGCGACCACCTTGTTCGAGATATCCGTGCCCAGAATGCGAATGTCATAACGCGACAGGTCCCCCAGCAGCTCCTTGAAGACAATGGCCGTGCTGTACGCCTCCTGCCCCGTGGAGCAGGCCGCGCTCCACACGCGAATGGGCACTTTGAGACCGCTGCGGCTGCGCCTGTCGATCAGATCGGGAATGATCTTGTGGCGCAGCATCTCGAAGGGCGCCTGGTCGCGAAAGAAAGATGTCTCGTTGGTGGTGATCGCCTCGATAATCCGGGCGCGCAGTTTATTGCTTGCGTCGGCGCGCACCTTGTAGAAGAGCTCGGAATAGTTGGATGCGCCGGTTTCTCCTAGCAGCGAACCGAGGCGCGTCTCCACCAGGTAGCGCTTGGAGTCGTCCAACTGGATGCCGGTGATCTCCTGAATATAGCGGGACCAGACGGGCATCTCATCGCTCGTGATTGCCAGGCTCATCCGAGGCCTCCTTTGACAAAGGAGGTGATGCGCGCGGCGATTGACTCGAGAGGCAAAACAACATCCGTGACGCCGGCGTCCACGGCGGCCTTGGGCATGCCGTAGACGACACAACTCGCCTCATCCTGGGCGATGATGAAACACCCATGGCGCTTGAGAAGGCGCAAGCCGAGCGTTCCATCGCTGCCCATCCCGGTGAGAATCACCGCCATTGCGCGGCCCGGAAAGCGGTTTGCCGCCGAACGAAACAGATAGTCCACCGCGGGCCGGCAGTTATTCTCCGGAGGGTCGTCGGTAATTTCGAGTATCGGCCGGTTATCTGAACCCACTCCCAACCGCATCTGCCGCCCGCCTGGCGCAATGTAGACCGTGCCCGCCACGGGAACTTCACCATGCGTCGCTTCGCGGACGGCTAATCGCGACTGCGTGTCAAGTCGTTCGGCCAGCGATTTGGTAAAGATGGGCGGCATATGCTGAACAATCAGAATCGGCACTCCGATATCTTTGGGAATGCCGGGAAGCACCTCGGCCAGGGCATTGGGGCCGCCGGTGGAAACGCCAATCAACACCATCTCTGGCCGGGCCGTGTTCGACAGGCGGTTCATGCGCGCAGCAATTCCGTCGAGACCTCCGTTGCCCGGCGTGGAATCCAATGGGACGGAGGTCGTCGCGCTGGGAGGTGCAGACGGCACATAAGCCGCAGAAGCCGGCGAAGCCGGGCGCGCGGCGGGAACAGGCGTCGGCGAACTGCCGCGCAGAATGGTGCGAATCTCCATGCGATGCGCAATCGCGCGCACCATCGGAGTCAGTTCGCGCAGCAGTGCCTCGCGGGACAGTTCCGGGGAAGCTGCCTCCGGCTTGGTAATGAAATCGAATGCGCCTTTTTCGAGAGCGCGCATGGTCAGATCGCCCCCGCGCCGGGAGAGCGCGCTGACCACGATAACTTCCATCCTTGACTCGCTGCTGGGCGGCAGCGCGTCGAGGACGGCCAACCCATCCATCTCCGGCATCTCAATATCGAGCGTCAACAGGTCGGGCTTCAGGTCTCTCACTTTTTGCAGAGCCACTTTCCCGTTGCTTGCGCTGCCCACAACCTCGACCCCCGGAATCGATGCCAGCACATCGCTGAGCACCCGCCGGAAAAGGATCGCATCGTCGGCTACCAATACCCTCACGTCGGTTCCTTTATTCTTCGTTGGCCATCGGTTTTGACACATGATCGTCGGGCGCGAGCACGGCGGCAGGGTCAAGCAGCGCCGCGAGTCGCTGCCCGCAGTGAAACACCCCCAACATCTTCTGCATCTGAACGCCGTGCAGATTGGGAGGCGCGGGTTGCAGTTCCCCATTCTCCACCGCGATTGCGTCGCCTACCTCATCGACGAGCAAACCCACGGGTTCACCTTTCCAGTCGGCGATGAGAATCCGGCTCTCGGGACCAAGCCTGACTGCTCCGATCCCCAGGCGCACGCACAGATCGATAACCGTGATGATGCGGCCGCGCAGGTTGCGAATGCCGGCAACATACTCCGGCGCATGACGCACGGGCGTGATTTCGCCCACCATGACCACTTCCTGAATCAGAATCGCTTCGATCCCGAAGGCGCCTTCCTCTCCAAGCAGAAAGGTAGCGATGAGCAGATCTTCTTCAGCGGTGAGATCGGTGATACTCGTTGCCATCTCTGCTCCCTCAAACTCTGAACTTGGCTACCTGGGCGCCAAGCTCTTCCGCCAGTTTCGACAGTTCGGCCGCGCTCGCCTGCACCTGCTCGCCGCCCTCCTGAATGCCCTCCACCGCGCGGTTGACGCCCGCAATGTCCTCGGCGATACTTCGCGACACTTGCGCCGTCTGGGACACGCGTTCATTGGCCTCGCGCACGCCCATCGACGCCTGGGCAATATTGCCCGCCACGTCCCGCGTTACCGTAGCCTGCTCTTCGATGGCCGCCGCAATGCTGGAAACAATGCCGCCCACATCCTTGATCACGTTGGTGATCTTGCCGATTTCGTTGATCGCCGTTCCGGACGAGATCTGTATGCCCGCGATCCGCAGCTTGATATCTTCAGTGGCTTCGGCCGTTTGCTTGGCCAGTTCCTTGATCTCGTTGGCCACCACGGCAAAGCCCTTGCCGGCGGACCCCGCGCGTGCGGCCTCGATGGTCGCGTTCAGCGCCAGCAGGTTGGTCTGCGCCGAAATGTTATTGATAGTTTCGGTCACATTCCCTATCTCCTGCGCTGCCTGGCCCAGCTTTTGCATCTGCTCCGTGATGGTCTGCGCCTGGGTTGTGGCCTGCTCGCTGATGGCCCGCGCGCGCGCCGTATTGGATGAAATGTCGCCCACCGTGGCGCTCATCTGTTCTGTGGCGCTGGCCACCGAAGAAAGGCTGCTGGAGGATTGCTCCATGCCGGCAACAATCGCGAAAGTGTTGGTACTGGCCTCTTCCGCGGCGGCCGCAACCGTGTGCGCGCGGTCGGAAACTGTTGAAGTCCCCTTGGCCGTCTGTTTCGAAATAACCGTAAGCTCGGTAGCAGAACTCGCCAGCGTCTGCACACCTGCCGAAATGCCTCCCAGCAGTTTGCGCAAGCTGTTCTTCATGGTGTTCAAGGCGGTGGACGCCTCGCCGATTTCGTCGGCCGTTTCCACCACCAGGTCTGCCGCCGAAAGGTCGCTGTTGGCAATGCGATTGGCAAACTCAACGGACTTTTGCAGCGGCCGCACCACCAATTTGCGAATGAGAAGAAACACCGACCCGGCTGAAACCAGCAGCGTGAGAAAGGTCAGCAGAAACATCGCAATCGAATTGGAGAAGGAGGCCGCGACAAGTTGATCGGTGGAGGCAGTCACCGAGAAAGCGCCGCGCAAATCGCCCGCCTTCATGCCCTCCTTGGTGTAACCGAACGGATCCTTTTCCCTGCCGGGAGCGGGATCGCCGTGACAAACCAGGCAATCCTGGGACAGGTGAACCGGCTGCGCGTAGCGCATGACCTCTTTGCCCTCCACCGATTGCCGTTCCGAGAATTCCTTGAGCGTGGGATCGGCCTGGAACGCCAGCAAGGCTCGGCGTTCGAACTCGTCCGGCTGGTTCTTGGGATCGCGAGGGGTCAGCGAAGGCGTATGGAAGGTCATCTGGTGCTTCTCGGCATACTCCTGAGCAACGCTCCACCCCGCTACCACCGGCACCTGGCTCAAATCTCTGAACTTGCCATCGGGCACAAGGATAGGGAGCTTACTCGAAAACCACAGCTGTGTCTCGGCCGCCATGCCGGTAATCTGGCGTACCTTGTCGCGGAATGCCTCCTCGGCTTGCTGGTTGATGCGGCGCTGCGTGATCCAGAAACTGACCAGCGAAGTGACGCTAAGAACGATCACGATCGTTCCCACGATTTTCCCCGAAAGCCTGAGATTTTTAAACATGCGATCGCTCGTTTCTTTGTCGGCGTGCGTTCGACATTTGGGATTCGCTGCAAGCAGCGCCCGCTCACTTTCAAATCCTGAACTGCGCCACCTGCGCGCCCAGACTTTCAGCGAGTTTGGACAGGTCGTCGGAGCTGGCCTGCACGTGCTCGCCGCCCTGCCGGATCTCTCTGACCGATGCGTTCACGTTCGCAATGTCCTGCGCGATGCTTGCCGATACGTTTACCGTCTCGGAGACATTCCGGTTGGCTTCCTTCACTCCCTCCGAGGCCATGGCAATGTTGCCCGCCACATCGCGCGTTACCGTGGCCTGCTCTTCGATTGCGGCTGCGATGCTGGCTACGATTCCACCCACATCCCGAATCACCCCAGTGATCTGCTCGATGTCGCTGATCGCCATCCCGGTCGAGTTCTGGATTCCGGCGATGCGCGCCTTGATGTCTTCGGTAGCCTCGGCAGTTTGTTTGGCCAATTCCTTGATCTCGTTGGCCACCACGGCAAAGCCCTTGCCTGCAGATCCCGCGCGCGCCGCTTCGATGGTCGCGTTCAATGCCAGCAGGTTGGTTTGCGCAGAAATGTTGGTGATAGTCTCGGTTACATTGCCGATCTCTTGCGCCGCCTGCCCCAGCTTCTGCATCTGTTCGGTGATGGTTTGCGCCTGGCGGGTCGCCTGCTCGCTGATGGTCCGCGCCCGCGCGGTGTTGGAAGAGATATCGCCTACCGTCACGCTCATTTGCTCGGTAGCGCCCGCCACCGAAGTCAGGTTGTTGGCGGACTCATCCATGCGCGCAACAATCGAGAAAGTGTTGGCGCTGGCCTCTTCCGCCGCGGTGGCCACGGCATTGGCGCGATCCGACATGGTGGCGGTGCTGGTGGCTGTCTCCCTGGAAACCGCGGAGAGTTCGGTGGCCGCCGCGGCCATGGTTCCGATTCCGTCCGAGAGGCCGCCCAGCAGGCGTCGCAGGTTCTCTGTCATGGTTTGCGAAGCCGTCGCAAGCTCGCCCAGTTCGTCACCTCTGCGCAAGATTGCATCGGGCAGTTTTGCGCCGCGCAAGTCGCCGGCGGCAATGGCCTTCAATCGCTCCACCACCGGGCCAAGCGCGCCGACAATCGCGCTGCTGAACAAATATGCGATTGCAAATCCCAGCACAATCGAGAGGATGGTCGAAATCACCAGAATCCACTGCACCAATGCCTGACTGCTCAGCTGGGAGTCGAAGTCCTTATCGAGCAGTTCCGTTTGGCTCTTGGTCAGCGACGCGGCTACCTCACGAAGGGCCAGGCCGTGCGGTTCAACCTTCTTGAACAACTCAAGCTGAAGCGGCGCGACCCGCTTTTGCCCGGCTGCCAGAAAGGCGGCCGCCATCTCTGTTTGCTCGCGTTGCAACACCGGCAAATCGGCAGCCAGGTTCGCCACCCGGTCCCGATTCTCCTGCAACACAAAGCCTTTGCTGAATATCTGAAGCGCGGCAATCCGGGGATTGATTTCAACCCAATCTCCGGCAACCTTGGATTGATAATCCTTTGCCGCGTCCATCTGCCCGGTGCTGACCAGCAACGCCACCTGACGGATATCGGAGCGCGTCTTCAACTGATAAAACTCCAGTTCCTTAGCGGCAACATAGGCTGGGAGCCGGAGCACCTTGATCTTTTCGAGCCGATGGCTGACGCCAATCGTCATGGTGAAGACAATGGCCGAGGCGACGAGTTCCAGCGCGAGCACTACGCCAAAGGCCAGGATCAATTGTGTGCGTATCTTTCGATTCATTTCGATCTTCTCCGCGTTTTTCCGCATTCCGGTGGCCGCTCCGCCGTCTTCCCGGCGCAGCAGATCATCAATCCCCTACTGAGCTGCCGGGGCCTGGGCATTTGCCTCAGCGCCGGCAAGCCAGTACTCCCGCAGCCTCTCCAACAATCGGTCACGATCGAGTTTTGTCTGGTAATCGTCGATCCCGGCGGCTTTGCCGCGGGCAATATCCTCATCTCCGGCCAGACTGGTAAGCGCAATCACAGGCAAGTGCTGGGTTCGCTTGTCGGCGCGGATTCGCCGCGTCAATCCAAGCCCGTCCAGGCGCGGCATCTCGATGTCCGTAACCACGGCCTTGACCCGCCCAATGTTCTTCACCAGCAACTCCCACGCTGCTTCGCCGTCCGGCGCAGCCAGCACCGTGTACCCGTCTTCATTCAGAAAGCGCGAAACCTGCGAACGGAAGAAGTCCGAGTCTTCGGCCAGCAGCACCGCTTTCTTCTCCGCATCCTTCAGCTTCGGTTGGGCAATCGACTGTTCGACCGCCCATTCCGGCCAGGTGCTGTCTACCAGTTCATACAGATCGACCACCAGCGCGGTCTTCTCTTGAATGATGGTGGAACCCGCAACGCCCTTTTGCCGGTGCGTGGACTGATCGATCCGGGCGGCCGTTTCAACCACATCGACAGGCATCGCACCCAGCAGCCCCACATCGTGTCCGCGGATGGTGGCAATCATGACGGCCAGTTCCTCTTCCATGCCGATCGCACCCACATCGGCGGTGTCGGCCAGCGTGACCAGCGGCAGCGAGCCGCCGTGATACTGCATGGTGCGCCGCCCTCCGATCATCTCCACCTGTTCCCCGGTGATGTTCTCAATGCGTGTCACCGTATCCAGCGGAATGGAACAGAGCACATTGGGCGGATTGTGGAAGAGAATCAGCTGCTGGCTGTCGGCCGATTGCTCGAGCGTGGCTTCCTGCGCCCGCTCCCTGGCGCGGGTAGCGCGGGCGAATGCATCGAGCCTGGCCTTGACCGCGAGTCCTGCCACATCGAGGATCAGCGCCACCGAACCATCGCCGAGGATGGTCGCCCCTGCGTATTCCTCCAGCCCTTTCAGGTGCGTGCCCAGCGGCTTGACGACGATCTCCTCAGTGTCGTGGAAGCTGCCCACCACCAGCCCGTAGGTCTGCGTGCCGGTGTTGACCACCACAATCTCCAACGCGCCCCCGTGACGCCGGCGGTCGGATTTCTTGCGCAACGCCAGTTGCCCCGGATCAGGCAGCGCCACCGCGTCTTCCGCATTCTCCGCGAACTTGCGCGAGCGCCTGTCGGCCAGCCTGGTGCGGCGATCGATCTCCCGCGTCTCTGCCTCGGGATCTTCGTAGGTCGGGATAATTCCGAGGACATCGGCAAAGCGCACCAGCGGGATAAGACGGTCCCGCAACAGCAGCACCTCCGCGTCGCCAACCACTTCGATGCGGGTCTTGGCCGCGTCGGGAAGGATGCGCCGCAACTCCTGCACGTTGGTCTGCGGAATGGCGAACCGCTCCCCCTCCACCGATACGATCAGCGACGGAATGATGGCCAGGGTCAAAGGCAGCTTGATGCGAAACGTGGTTCCCTTTCCTACCGTCGAGATGATCTCGACCTTGCCGCCCAGGCGGTCCAGGTTGGTCTTCACGACATCCATGCCCACCCCGCGGCCGGAGATATCGCTGACCTGTTTGGTGGTGGAGAGACCGGGGAGGAAGATCAGCGCCGCCTTGTCCTTGGCCGACATCGCGTCCAGTCTTTCAGCGGTCATCAGCCCTTTTTCCAGGGCCACCTTGGCGATGCGATCCGGATCGATGCCTTTGCCATCGTCGATGATTTCAACCACCACCTGCCCGGCCTCATGCCGCGCCTCGATGGTGATGGTGCCCTGGCGCGGCTTGCCCGCCTTCATGCGCTCCTCGGGCAGCTCAACGCCATGATCCACCGAGTTGCGCACCATGTGCGTCAACGGGTCGGAGAGAGATTCGATCAGAGTGCGGTCCAGCGCCACATCCCTGCCGTTGATCTCCAGTTGAATCTCTTTCTTGAGGGAAGCGGAAAGATCGCGCACCAGGCGGGGAAACTTGCCAAAGACATTTCCAATCGGCTGCAAGCGGGTCTGCATCACCGCATCCTGCAACTCGCAGGTAATCTGATTGATCCGCTGGTCGGCGGCCTTCAGCGCGCGGGCATTCTTCTGCGCAATGGACGCGCGCAACTGGTTGCGCCCCAGCACCAGCTCGCCGGCCAGATTCATCAACATCTCCAGCGTTCCCACGCTCACCCGGATGCTGTCTTCCACCACCACCGCGGACGGCGCGGCGGCTGCAGCGGTTGAGGACTTCGAAGCCATCGCAACTTGCGCCGGCGCCTCTTCGCTCATCGTAGCCGCGGAGATTGGCCGGGACGCGGCTCTGGTTTGAGTCTCAATCGCGGTCGTCCCTTCATGCCCGCCGAGAACAGGCGCAAGCGATGTTGCGATCACAGGCAACTGCGGTACTGCCTGCGAAACCGTCACCGGCGCGCCTGAATTGGCCTCGGAAACCATCTTGAACTTCTCCGCGCTATGCGGAAAGTGTTTGCCGATTTCGTCCGGACCAAAAGCTGTCGAATAGATCAAGCGCAGGGGCAGCTGGTTTCCGACCGGATCGTCCAACGTTCCCACTGCTTCGAAGTTCACGTCGCAATCGAGAATGTCTCCCGAGTCCAGCAAGCCGCGAAAGACCTCCAGCACATTCCGCCCCTTCCGTTCGATATCGTGAATCAGGTCGTACTCCAGCGAGTACACAAACTGCCCATGTTCCCTGGCCCGTTCATAGTCGAATTTCGAAACGACCGCCGCTGTTTCTCCCTCCCTCGCGAGAGCGACGGTCTGGGTCAGCGAGTCCTTCTGTTCGGGAGGCAGGTGCGCCGAAGTCAGCCCGGTCAGACCGACCACCAGATCGTCGATATAAGCGCTGTTGCTTTCGGCGGGGTGGTTGATCATATCCCGCAGCTTGTCGAAGGCCGCCAAAAGAAGATTGGTAATTTCGGCGTTGGGAATCATCTTCTTCGACCGCACCATATCCAGCACGGTCTCGGCTTTGTGGGCCAGATCCTTCACCTTGTTCAGGCCGAAGTAACCGCTTGCGCCCTTGATGGAATGGGCCGCCCGGAAGACCTTGTTCACCAGTTCGGTATCGATATTCGCGCCACCGTCTTCAATGGCCAGCAGGTCGGCCTCGATGGTGGTGAGATGCTCGCGCGATTCATTGATGAATTCTCCCAGCAGTTCATCGTCGAAATCCACATCCATGACGGCCCTCCTACAGAGAAACCCGAATGACTGTATCCCGAAGCCGCGGCATCGTTATCCGTAGCCCCAGGGAGCGGCTGCCCCGCAAGAAACTCACCAGCGCACGCCGGCTCTGCTTTCGTTCTATTCCGCCGGCCCGCTAACATTCAGGCGCGCAGTCAACCTCATGCTCTGCAGCAAGTGGAAGATCTCCGGGCGAACATTGGTCACGCGCAGCTTGCCCCCGCTGCGCGACAGGCTGTTGGAAGCGGCGATCAATAAACCCATGCCGCTGGAGTCGAGCATTGCCGTGCTGGCCAGATCGAACTCCAACTCGCGCGTGCCTTTGTTCAACAGATCCTTGAGGCCGGCCTGCAGTTCCGGCACCAGTACCGCCGTCAAATCACCCATCATCCGCACCGAGCCCTGCTGGCCATTCTGTTCGATTACATAAGCAGGCATTGTTCAGCCTTCCTTTCGCGTTTGGCGCTTCTTTTGAACCCAGAGCGTGATCTGGTTGCCATTGCGGTTGAATCGTACTCGATTGGCATACATCGCATAGAGCGGCAGCCCGCGGCCGGAGGTGGAATCGAGGTCCGGTTCCGCGCTGCGGTTCTTGCGCCAGTCAAACCCCGGCCCCTCGTCGCTCACCTGGAAGCGGATCCACACCCTGCCAACCCAAAGCCGAAAGTCAATCTTTTTGGCGGCATCGCCCCGGTTTCCGTGCAGCACTGCATTGTTCAGGCACTCCCGCGCCAGCAATTCCACCGGAAAGGAGACCAGCCCCGGATCGCCATTTTCCATAAAGCCGCGAATCTTCAGGCAGAGCGATTCCACCTCTTCCATGCGCGACGAGATTTGCTGAGAAAGAGCAGGGGTTTGCGGGCCGGATTTCAATTTTCCACCCCCATCAACAGCGTGTCGTCCGTGGCAGACAAGCCCGCCATCAACTCATCGACGATCGCAGAGACCATCTCCGCGAGCGGCAGGTTGCGCGTTCTATTACAGGCGTCTGCCAGGCTCTGCAACCTGTCTTCGTAAACACCGGCGGCTTCAATCAATCCATCCGTGAAAAAGAAAGCTCGGTCGCCGGGTTGAAGGGTTAGTTCGGCTACTCCGAAAACCGCGTCGGCGAAGGCGCCCACCACATCGCCTTCCTGGCGCAGAATGGCCGGGAAATCGCCGTTGCCGGGAACCAGAATCGCCGGGGGGTGACCGGCATTCACCAGCGAGAGACGGCCCGTACGATGATTGAGCCGGGCGTACAACAGCGTAAAGAAAGCTCCCGGCGGTAGCAACCGGCAGAGCGAGCTGTTGATGCAACTGACAATCTCAAGCGGCAGATTCACCGGAGTGGCATACTCGTTGGCCAGAGCCTTCAGCGAAGCAGTCCATAGGGAGGCCGCAAGGTCGTGACCGCTGGCGTCGGCAATCAGGTAGTCCACAATGCCCTGCCCGGCTGGAATCACGTCGTAAAAATCGCCTCCGGCCGCCGACACCTGGCGCAGCGAGACTTGAAACTTGGCGTCCTTGATATCTTCGGGACGAGGCATCAGGCTCTGCTGCGCATTGGCCAGCAACTGCACGCGCTCGGTCTGCAATTCGGCCAGCCGTTCGTAGGCCCGCTTGAGGCGCAGATGGGTGCGCACGCGCGCGATGACCTCGGCGCCGACGATCGGTTTGGTGATGTAGTCCACCCCGCCAATCTCGAATCCCTGCACTTTGGTGGCGATGTCATCGTTGGCGGAGATGAACAGAATCGGCGTTCCGGCGGCGGTATTGTCGCTTTGCAAAGCGCGCAGCACGTCAAAGCCGGAGCCATCCGGCAGGTTGACGTCGAGCAGGATCAGGTCGGGGCGTTGCTCGCGGATTCCCTTCAATGCGCCCGCGATATCTCCCGCGCTGCCGGTCCGGAAGCCGGCCTGCTTCAGCAGCCATCCGATCATGCGGACAATGCTGAAATCGTCGTCGACGACGAAGACCAGCGGTGATTGATCTTGCACGGCAGCCGCAGCTTCCCCCTCCGTCAAGGAACTTTGTACCTTGCTGGCGAGGCCCACAGCTTCCATGCTGATCCTTCCATCTAAAGTTGGTTCGTTCCCTCAGAGCGGGTCCAGATTGGTGTGCTTCGGCAAGTTCCGTGCGGGGCCGGCGCTTCAAGGGGCGCGTCGACCTGGACGCCGCGGCTTGGGGATACAGCTACTCCGGTTTCGCTGTAGCGGCGAGCGTCCGTTTCTTCAATGGTTGTTCAAAGATACTTTTGTTATATGAAGCTGGCAACAGGAACGATGGATTTTTTTATTTTTGTTCCCTGCGGGACGCGCCGAGGATTGCCGGGCGCCCCACCCTCGGCGCGCCTTGGTACTTGCGCCCAGGGTGGGAGGCCACAACTCCCCATCGCGACGCACCAGATCGCAGGATATCGCCCCAGAAAAATCTCGGGCAGGTGTCTTGCAACAGGGCACGACTTTAGTCGTGCCGAAAATGCTGCACGATGGTAACGGGCTTTAGCCCCTGCTAGCTCTGTTTTCTAAGAGTTGAGCTTGGCAGCGGCTAAAGCCGAGACCCTATGTTGGCTTCTATCGGCACGACTAAAGTCGTGCCCTGTTACAAGGCGCGTTGAAGTCTGCGTTTTCATCGACGTGTACGCTCTATTCCCAATAGATCCAAATGCGATTGCCCTGGCGGTCAAAGACCCAGGGTGGGATAGCAAAGACACTCGGCAAGGGACGGACCATTAACCGATTTCAATTCCGCGTCATGGCGTCTTTGAGCCGCTGAAACTGGAGATCCATTTCGTCGAGACTGGCGACGACAAACTCCAGGTCTCCGGTCTTGCCCGCTTTTTCAATCTCATAAGCCACCGCTCTGAGCGCTTCGCCGCCCACATTCGAAGACGCACCTTTGATCAGGTGAGCCTTGTTGGCCGCGCCTTGCAGGTCCCCGCGTTCGGCGAAGCTCCGCAACGCCTGAATCTGCGCGGGCATATCGGCCAGAAAATCGGTGGTCACCATCTCGACCAGTTCCGCGTCGTTCATCAAGCGCTGCGTCATTCCCGCCCGGTCGAAGACCACCGCCGCACGGGCCGGCGCCTCGACCTGCGGCTGCGGATCTCTTTTCGACCCTGGCTGCGCTGCTGCCGAATCGCTCGCCGGCTGCGGCAGCCAGCGCAGCAGAACCTCCGTCAACGCCTTGGCGTACACGGGTTTGGATACATAGTCGTCCATGCCCGCCTCGATGCATTTTGCCCGGTCGCTTTGCAGCGCGTGCGCGGTCATGGCAACAATCGGAATCCGGGGATCGATCTTCGCCGAGGTTGAGCTGCGAATCCTACGCGTTGCCTCCAGCCCGTCCATCACAGGCATCTGCACATCCATCAGAACCAGGCCGTACGCGCCGGATTCCAATGCCGCAATGGCTTCCGCTCCGTTCGACGCCACGTTGACTTTCAGTCCCAGCTTTTTCAGGATGCCCACGGCGACCACCTGGTTGGTGGCGTTGTCTTCGACCAGCAGAACGCGCGCGTCCAAATTACTGAAAAGCCCAACACCATGCGAATCCGAAGCGGCCGCGGCGCTTGTTGCCGGCTGCGCCATCCCCTTCTTCGAGAGCAGAGATACCAGCGCGCCGATAAGATCCTGGCCGCGTACCGGTTTGGCGATGTAAGCGCAGGAACCGCGATCCGCCAGGGGACGAGCTGGGGATTGGCTTCCCATCGCCTCCAGCAGGACCACCCGCGTCTCCCGCAGCAGCGGTTCGGTGACGATCATCTCTGCCAGCGACGCTCCCCGTATGGATTCCGATTGCAGGTCGACGATGACGGCGCGATAAGGATGATGCTCGGCAACTGCCCGGTAAAGTGCCTGCAAGGCGCTGGGGAAGTCTTCTACCTGGGAGGTCTTCATACCGGCAGCCGTCAATCGCTGCTCGATGGAGCGCGCCGCGGCGGCATTCTCTTCCACGATCAGCACTCGCAGTCCCTGCAACTCGGCCGACAGGAATTGCTCTTCGCCGCGATCGCTTTCCCTGCCAAAATGCGCTGTAAACCAGAACTCCGAGCCACTGCCGAACTCGCTCTGGACGCCCATCTTGCCGCCCATCAGTTCGGCAAGCTCCTTTGAGATAGCCAGCCCCAGACCGGTTCCGCCGTAGAGGCGAGTGGTCGAAGAGTCCACCTGGCTGAACTTGCTGAAGAGCTGTCCTTTCTTGTCATCGGGAATCCCGATCCCGGTGTCGCGGACGGCAAAGCGCAACAGGACGCCGAGTTCGGTCTCCTCATCCATGCTTACGCCGATCGCCACCTCACCCTGCGACGTGAACTTGACCGCATTTCCCACCAGGTTGGTCAGAATCTGGCGCAGGCGGTTCATATCGCCTCGTAGCCGGACGGGCGTCCTCGCATCGCATTCGCAATGCAGGCGCAGACCCTTCATCTCCGCTTCAAGGACGGCAACCGACAGAAAGTCGTCCAGAAAATCCCGCAAGTTGAAATCCAGCGTCTCCAGTTCGAGCTTCCCGGCCTCAATCTTCGAGAAGTCCAGGATCTGGTTGACCAGCGCGAGCAGCGCCTCGCCGCATCCCAGCACGATCCGGGCCTGTTCGCGCTGCTTCGGGTCGAGGTTGGTATCCAGCAACAGGTTGGTCACTCCGATGATCCCGTTCATCGGAGTGCGAATCTCATGACTCATGTTGGCCAGAAATTCGCTCTTGGCCGCGTTGGCCTTGGCTGCCTCCGCGGCCAGCTTGCCGGCGCGGATGGTCTCTTCGGAAAGATGGCGGTTGCTCTCCAGCAGTTCCTCGGCGGCCTTCTTTTGAGCCGTAATATCCCAGTTGGTGCCGACCATGTGGGTTGCCAGTCCAACGCTGTCCCGCTTGATCACCGCCAGTGCGCGAATGTGACGGATGCTGCCATCCGGCCACACCACGCGAAACTCCGTATCGAAGTCCTTTGCGCCAACCAGCGCGGCGCTGATTTCATCGGTTGTCCGCTGCAGATCGTCAGGATGCAGTTTCTTGAGCCAGGTTCCCCATACGCTGTGCGATGTTTCTTCTTCACACCCATATAGGCGGTACATCTGCTCATCCCAGATCAACCTGTCTTGCATGACATCGTAGTCCCAGATGCCCACGCCGCCAGCCCGCGCGGCCAACAACATGCGCTCCCGCGCGTCCAGGAGTCCTTTTTCGGCCTGCTTGCGTTCGTTGATGTCCTCAACCATTGAAATGAAGTGAAGGAAACGCCCCTGGCTATCCTTTTGCGCCGAACAGGTGATTCTCACCCAGGTGAATTCGCCATTCTTCCGGATATAGCGCTTTTCCCAGGTCGCGGGCGTTCCCGCCACCATGGACGGTCTCAGGTCAAAAGTCTTTGCGGTATCGTCCGGCAGAGTGATCTCACTGAAGTTCAAGCGCAGAACTTCTTCCGGGGTATAGCCGACAATCGCCGCGAACCGCGCGTTGCAGCGCAGAAACTTGCCTTCAAACGAAGTATGAATAATGCCGACCGCAGCCTGCTCGAAGGTCGCCCGGTAGCGCTCCTCGCTCTCTGCCAAAGCAGCCGTGGTGCGCAGGCTCTCGGTCACGTCGGAAACATGGATCACCGTGTGCAGCGGGATGCCGTGCGCGTCGCACACCAGCGAGATCTTCAGGCGCACCCAGATGACATTGCCGCTGCTGTGCCGGTAGCGCTTCTCCAGTTCCACGGTTTCTCCCGGCGCCTTGATAAGCCGTTCCGTCATCAAATCGGAGAAGGACCTATCGTCCTCGACGGTCAGGTCCTTCCACGACATGGCCAGTAGTTCCGCCTCGCTATAGCCCACAATCGAACAGAACGCGGCATTCACCAGCAGGTAGCGTCCGTCCAGTTCGCTGACGCAGATTCCGAACGGGGCGTATGCAAAGACCCGGCGAAAGAGTTCCTGCGCCTTTTTCTGCTCGCGAATATCGCGCGCAATCACCGAGGAGCCGATCAATTTTCCGGCTGCGTTGTGCACCGGGAATATGGCAAAAGAGACAGCGATCTCCTGTCCATGCTTTGCCAGCAGAACAGTGTCGTAGGGCTCGATCCTCTCTCCTCTGCGGACGGTCTCCAAAAGCTCCGCGAGTTTGTGCAAACGCCCTGGAAGTGTCACCATCGCAGGGCTCTTGCCGATCACTTCGTCACCCTGGTAGCCCAGCAACAACTCGGCGCCTCGATTCCAGAAGCCAATGGTTCCGTCCGGCTTGATGGAACAGATTGCATCCCCCGAAGATTGAATGATCGACGCCTGCAGCGCCAGCGCTTCCTCTGACTCGTGCTGTTTCGTCACATCCCGCAGAACCATGGAGACAGCCAGAAGTTCGCCGGCCATATTTCGAATCGGCCATGCCTTGATCGAAACGCGAATCCGCTGCCCGTCTTTGCGCAGGGCGACCCCCGCTTTGCGCAGGACAGAATGATTTTCTAGCTGAACCTCCTCCATGAATTGGGTGGCCTGGGAGATTCGTTCTTCCGGAACCACATTGAACCACGGCATCCCGATGGCCTCTTCCGAGAGATATCCCAGAATCGACTCGGCGCCCTGGTTCCAGGTCAGGATGGCTCCCGCCGGCGAACAGGAGATTATGGCGTCGTCGGCGCTCTCCAGCAGCGTTGCAAGATAACGGCTTGGCTCATCGATTTCCCGCCGTCCGGTGATCTCCCGCTTGGTCGCGATGTATCCGCTGATCTCCCCGAGCGCGTTCCGGATCGACGCAATCCGCTCCTGCTCCGCATAGACTTCGCCATTCTTGCGGCGGTTGGTGACCACGCCCTGCCACACTTCACCCGCGCGGATTGTCTTCCACATCTCGTCGTAAAGCGACTTGGGGTGGTGACCGGCCTGCAAAAGCTTTGCAGATTTCCCGACAACTTCTTCGCAACTGTAACCGGTCATCGCCGTAAACGCCGCGTTGACGTAACCAATGACTCCATTGGTGTCGGTGATCATGATGGCTTCCGCGGACTCCTCCACACTGGGAAGAAGGCAGGTCCGCTCGATGTTGCCGTTATCCTCGGACAAACTCCCCCCCACTGGCCCAGTTCCGCTCACTTACCTAATCGGCAGATTCCGCGCCTCGATGAACCCCTTGCTCCCGCAAAGAAAACAGAGCGCTTGCCAACCACGCGCGGCGGGTTGCGGAAGATGCAAGACCATGGCACCGCAACCTCGATCAGTCCACGAACCATTTCCACTGCTCTTCGGTGAGAGGCGCAACAGAGAGGCGGCCGATGATGACAAGTGGCGAGGCGGCAAAGATAGGCTCGGCCTTGATTTCGGCCAGCGTCCGCGGATGCTTGAGCGCTTTGCCCGCCTTGACTTTGACAATGGGAACCTTGGGGTCTGAGGGGTCGACGCTGAGCACTGTGCCGGTGCCCACCGCGCGCCGCTCGTCGCCGGTGTGGTAGAAGATCCACTTGGTTCCCGCCTTCATTTCGCGGAGATATTTCACGGCCTGGGGGTTGGTCACGTTGTCCCAGATGGTTTCCCGGTCGCGCAGGAAATCGTCGAAGGAGTACACGTCTGGCTCGGTCTTGAAGAGGAAGTAGGTCATGGGGAAGATGGTATGCGAGGGAGTAGGGAATAGGGAATAGGGAGTAAGGGAACAGGGAATAGGGAACAGGGATCAGAAAAACAGGACAGGGCTGCGCCGGGTCATACCGTACCAAAACGCCGGATGCCACTTTCGGCGCGCCCTTGTTCTTGCGCCTGGGGTGGGCTGCCACAGCACCCCGGCGCAAATCAAGCGGGCATAGATCTGGCTGCAGACACGAACGGGCAATTTCTCCCGGAATGCCGCCGAGCGGCGCACTCCCTGTTCCCTACTCCCTACTCCCTACTCCCTACTCCCTACTCCCTATTCCCTTACTCCCTACTCCCTGTTCCCTTATTCCCTGTTCCCTATTCCCTGTTCCCTTACTCCCTACTCCCTATTCCCACCGGCACGCTGTCACCAGCCACGAGCAAGAGCGGGGCGCCGCTTTCCTTTGCGGTGAACAAATTCGGGGCAGCGGATTGATCTTCCCCCTCCAGTCGGCCGGAGCGGATGAATTCAGCCGCGGCGACCGGCTGCACCGGCCGCGAAAAGAAGAATCCCTGGATCACGTCGCAGCCGCCCTTGTGCAGGGTGTTCAGTTGTGCGGCTGTCTCCACGCCTTCGGCGACGACGCCCAAACCGAGCGTGTGGGCCATCGAGAGAACCGCCTCCACGATGGGTCCGGTGCCGTCTGTCTCATGCATGTGCTGAATGAACGAGCGGTCGATCTTGAGCACATCGATGGGCAGGCGGTGCAGGCAACTCAGCGAAGAGTAGCCGGTGCCAAAATCGTCGATGGCGATCCGAATCCCCAACAGCTTCAAGCGCTCCATCTGCCGGGCGGACTCGGTAAAGTCGTTCATCACAATGCTCTCCGTCAGTTCCAGGATGAGCATTTCCGCGGGCTGGCCCGTTTCTTCGAGGATCTGCGCCACGGTATCGGCAAAGTCTTCGCGGGCAAACTGCAAGGCAGAGATATTCACCGACATCGAGACAGGCGGATAACCGCCGTCCTGCCATTCCCGGCTCTGGCGGCAGGCCTCGCGCAACACCCATTCGCCCAGCGGCACAATGAATCCATTCTCTTCGGAGATGGGAATAAAATCGCCCGGCGAGAGATTGCCCAGGCGCGGAGAGCGGAAACGCACCAATGCCTCAAATCCGCGCAGGGTGCCGTCCGGCAGGCAGGTTGGCTGGTAAGCGACAGAGAAGCCTTCCCCGGTTTCCAGTGCCTGTTTCAGCTCCGCCTCCAGTTCGCGCCGTTCGGCTGGCTCGCGGTCCATTTCCGGGGTGAAGGAACAGATGCCGCCACAGCCGAATTTGGCCGCATACATCGCCTGATCGGCATGTTGGGAAAGGCTGTCGCCGGTCTGTCCATCTTCCGGGTAAAGCGACACGCCAATGCTGGCCGTGATCGCCAGTTCCAATTCGTCTATCTGCATGGGCAGCGACAGGGCTTCGAGCAGATGGGTGGCGATCGTTTCGGCTGCATCCCGGCTAGGAGTTCCTTCCAGCAGGACCATGAACTCGTCCCCGCCCATGCGCGCCAGGGTGTCGCTGGCGCGGAGCCTGCCAGAAAGCCGCTGCGCCGTCTTCTGCAGCACCGCGTCGCCTACCGAGTGTCCATACTGGTCGTTAATCTGTTTGAACCGGTCCAGGTCGATCCAAAGCACGGCCAGTCCCTGGCTGGATCGGGCCGCGCGATTGATTGCGTTGGTGATGCGATCCCTGGCCAGGCGGCGGTTCGGCAGTCCGGTGAGGCTGTCGTGATAGGCGTGATCGATCAGTTGCGCCTGCAACCGGCTCTTTTCCATCACCAGCGCGGCCATATGGCTGGCCATCTCCAGCATTTCGAGATCGGTGGAAGAGGGCTTCCAGCGCAGCCGCGTGTAAACGCTCAGCGTCCCCAGCGCGTCGGAGTCGGAGGCAAAGAAAGGCGCCGTCCACACCGACAGCAACCCGTTGGCGCGCAACAGTTCGCTCCACGGCAAATGCTCCGCCCCGAGGTCTTCGATCAGGTAGGGTTCCTTGGCCATCAATGCAACGCTCTCCGGAGCGCCCGCAAAGCTCGCGGAGATGGAACGAAGATGCTGCCTCATCTTGTCGTTCAACCCGGAGCTGGCCATCAGTTTGAGGGATCTGGAGTCCAGGGTGTGAACCGCGCAGGTCCAGGTGCTGCGAAATTCGGCCACCGTTTCCACAAGCACTTTGAGGATGTCGAGGACAGGCTCATTGCGAGCCACCATCTCCAACATGCGGTTGCGGCCGCGGTTCAGCCGCTCGGCGCGCTGCCTCTCCTTCACTTCCGCTTCGAGGGCAGCAGTCCGCACCTGCACCCGTTCCTCCAGCGCCGCGCGCTCCCGGTTCAGTTCCGATTCCATAAGGAAGCGGGCCAGTTCCTCGCGTCGCAAATGACGGCGCAGCCTGAAGGCGGAAAGGCCGGAAAAGACAATCAGCAAGCAGGCTATCCCCTCGAAGCCGTTGCTCCAGTAACTGATCTGCCGGATATCGCCGATACCGCTGAAGTTCTCGCTATCCTGCTGGTCCACGCCGCTGCGCAGCGCGTGCAGGGCCGTCTGCAGGCGAACAACGGCGTCCGCAAGCTCCGCCGCGCCGCGCGGGTGTGCCGGATCGCACCGGTTCGGACGGCAGGCCTGCCAGACGCTCTTCAATACCGCGGCTGACTGCTGCACCGTCTCCATTTCGCCGGGAAGCTCGACCGACGGGTCCAGAAGAGATGGAGTGGAATCGAGATCCGCAAAGTCCGCCTCACTCTGCTTCTGATTTGCCGCCAGTGCTTGAAGAACGTGGTCCAGGCGTCCCGTGGCGCGATCGATCTGCTGACGGCTATGCGCCAGGTGTTCGTGCCGGTCGGCCATATCCCGGCCCAGGGTGTAAATGGGTCTCGATACGGCTATGCCCAGGGCAACCGCCAGCAGCTGAAAACCAAGTACGATCAGATGCCGCTCTCTGGGCTGGGACGAAGGCGGCTGATGCTGTTGAGCAAGGTTCGCGCTGTGCAATGATCTCGATCCTTTTTATCTGTTTGACTTATATCCCATTTATGTGACAAGGAAGTGAAATATGCAGGTTACGTAAGGAACCACGGTGGTACTAAAGGGGATAGGGAGTAGGGGGTAGGCAGTAGGCAGTAGGGAATAGGCAGTAGGGGGTAGGGAGTAGGCAGTAAGGGGTAGGGACCAGGGACTAGCCCGCAGAGATCAGGGGCCAGAGGACAGGAAAGCCCCCCAGCGCAGCCAATAGGCTCACCGGTTGGTCCGTCGCTCCTGCGCCCCGGTCGAGAGCATCCCCGAATCGCCGCCCCCCCACACAACTCTGCCTTTCTACTCCCTACTCCCTACT
>Ga0181517_10001278_pt1 | contig 28573 bp, 18 predicted proteins | sample PEATcosm2014_Bin_31_FD_119748 | JGI IMG/M metagenome (GOLD analysis project Ga0181517, IMG submission 119748) | Peatland microbial communities from MTU Mesocosm Facility, Houghton, MI, USA - PEATcosm2014_Bin01_30_metaG | ecosystem: Environmental > Terrestrial > Soil > Wetlands > Peat | place... | reverse complement strand
GTGCGGGTGCCCCATCCTTTCCCGCGTATTCTGCGGGAAAGGATGGGAGACAATGATACTCATTTCTCGCCGGATCAATAGATCATGGCCGCGCAGGCACAACAAAAAAGAGCACCGCGAAGTAGTGAGCCGCGCTGCCCGCCAGCACAAACAAGTGCCACAGCGCGTGGAAATACTTCACCCGGTCAAAGGCAAAGAACGCGATTCCCAGCGTATAGGCCACTCCGCCCGCTCCCAGCCACATCATCCCATGCCAGCCGATGGCCCCCACCACCTGCCGCGCCGCGAAGACAATCACCCAGCCCTGAAACAGATAGACCAATGCGGAGGCCACTTGAAAGCGGCCCACGGCGAAGCTCTTGAACAGTACCCCGGCCAGCGCCAGTCCCCAAACGATCCCAAACAGCCACCACCCGGTCGGCCCGCGCAGCGAAATCAGCGTAAATGGCGTATAGGTTCCGGCGATCAGCAGGTAGATGGCGGCGTGATCCAGCACATGAAACACATGCCGCGCCCGCGTCCTCACCAGCGAGTGGTAGAGCGTCGAGCAGATGTAGACCAGCACCAGTGTCGACGCGAAGACCGCGCAGCTCACCACGCACACCGCCGTACCCCGCGTCGAAGCCGCAATCAGGTAAACAGCGCCCGCAATTGCAAGAGCCGCCCCGATGCCGTGGGTGATGGCATTGGCCAGAATGTCGCCCAGCTTGAACTCGGAATGCACCACATCATCATAGCCGCTCACCCTTGCCTTTCATCTTGGGCGGTCCGACGCGCCACCTCGCGCTGCGGCGAAGGATGAACGCGAAAGATTACCTCCTGTAAGTAAGCGGTAATCCGCATTCCCTCTCATGGGGAGGAGCGGTACTACTGTTCCATGATCGCCATGCCCATGTGCGCTAAATTTCGCTGCCCTGCGCATCGCGATATTCTCCGCGAAAACACGTCCATGGTTACAGCGGTTCCGTAATTTCTATACCCCGGAACCATCGACGTAAAGTGGCTTTTTCATCCAGAAGAATACACCGCTCGAAGGACGACAAAGGGCACGTGAATTGTGAAACCGCTCTTAAGCTGCCATCTCGACCTTGTGGATCAATCGACCGCGGACCGCGTCTCGCCAGCCCACCTTTGTATTCTGCCGCAGCGAGCCGGTTGGCGGACGGCAGTGCTATTCCAGGTCAATATTGACCAGTACCAAAGAGAATCACAGGAAATACTGGTATTCGTTACACGCCACGGAATTGAAGGCTGCCGGAGTCACCGGCGTGCGATCTCTTGTGATACCGACAACATGCAGAGGCCGCATAACAACCGCCGTGTTAGTGAGTCGGAGGAACATTGGAGAAGACATGACACTGCTTAAAGGCCTGGGTGCCGGACTATGCCTCACCGTGCTCTGTGTACTCGCCGCGCCGAATGCAAAGGCGGACGAATGGAACAGAAAAACAATTGTAACCTTCAGCGGGCCAGTAGAAGTGCCCGGCGTCGGCGCTCAGATCTTGCCAGCGGGAACCTATGTTTTCAAGGTGATGGACTCTAACTCTGACCGTCACATCGTCCAGATCTTCAGTCAGGACGAAACCCACGTGTACACCACCATCCTGGCCATTCCCAACTATCGTTTGAAGGCCACCGACAAGACGGTCATCACTTTCCGGGAGCGTCCTGCCGGAGAGCCTGAAGCTCTGCGGGCATGGTTCTATCCCGGTCGCGAGTGGGGCGAGGAGTTTGTCTACGCAAGGTCAAAGGCCATCCTGCTGGCAAAGGAAACGAATCAGATCGTGCTCTCAACGCCTGTCGTTCTTGACTCAGCTCCGATTGATGTTCTGAAAACGGCGCCGCTTGAGGCTGTCAACCCGAACGGAGAAACAGTTGATACTGCACAGGTCGTAGAAGCGCCTCCTGCGCCGGTTGAACAAGCATCCGTGCAAGCGCCTGTTCTGCCGAAAACGGCCAGCGATCTTGGCTTGCTCGGACTCGCGGGCATGGTCTTGCTCGGCTCTGGATTGTTGCTCTCGGGGTTTGCCAAGAAGTTGATGTGATCCTGGTGCCTTTGAGAATCAGTGCGGATTCCACCATTTGAATAGACGCGATCAAGCCAATGGATGAGGCCTTATGCGAATATCGCCTCATTCTCCTCTATGTTCCTGCTCGCAGCTTCGCTCTGCGAGCGCTTCACACCACAGCAAAGGAAAAACAAAAGCACGGAGATGATCGTGGCTGGGAGACGTTTCATAGGGATCTTCGATTTATCAGCCCATGCACGCCGCTGCCCTGGCGGCCGCATGGACACGTCATGGGTTGTTTCGCTCCTGTGCTCGTTCAGTCTCTTTGCGGGGAGTGCTCTGTCTGCTGCAGCCCGGCCTCAAGATGCTTCAGACCGGCAGAGTCCCTCAAGCGACGGCGACACACTACACATAACTTCAAACCTGGTCATTTTGAGCGCGACGGTGTTGGATCGCCACAACGCACTCGTTTCCGGGCTTGCCAAGGACGATTTTCAAATTTACGAGAATCATGCGCTTCAGCAGATCAAACATTTCAGCCATGAAGATCTTCCCGTGACAGTGGGGCTGGTCGTCGATAACAGCGGGAGCATGGGGCCGAAACGTAAGGATGTGATTGCCGCCGCATTGTCGTTTGCTCAGTTGAGCAATCCGCAGGATCAGATGTTCGTTGTAAATTTCAACGAACATGTGTCATTCGGTCTTCCGGCGAGTGTTCCTTTCACCGACAGAAGGGATCAATTGCAGCAGGCTCTGGCTGAAATCAAGACGATTGGGCAGACAGCACTTTACGATGCGATTGCCGCAGCTCTCGACCATCTCAAGCAGGGAAGCCGCGACAAGAAAGTTCTCATCCTGATCAGTGACGGCGGCGACAACGCGAGCAAACATACACTTGCCCAGGCGATCGACTTGGCCAAGCAATCCTTCGCGATCATCTATGTGATAGGCATCTTCGATGAACAGGACGGCGATCAGAAACCGGACGTGCTCAAGCGTTTTGCGAAGGAGACCGGAGGCGAGGCGTTCTTTCCCGCATCGTCCAAAGAGATAGCCTCAATCTGCGAGGGGATCGCCCGCGATATTCGCAATCAATACACACTGGCCTACGTTCCCACGTTTACAAAGCAGGACGGCGGGTATCGCGTCGTCGATGTGAAAGCCACTGCGGCGGGGCACGGCCGTTTAACGGTTCGCACCAGGGCTGGTTATTTCGCGCCGCCGGCACTCCTGCCGGAGCAATCGAGGACATCGGGCCATGATATTCGGCACTGAGCAGGAACACTTTGCAAAACGCGCGCAGCAATTCCTGCACTGGACGCGGCGCATCTTCATGCTCACTGGCCTGCTGGCGATTTGTTATGTTGCTCTCACGCTGCTCGATGCCCGGCGCTATCAGCAAGACGCTGCTATGACACTGGACAAGAACCTGCATTCGAAGGAACAACTCAAGGTAGCCCAGGCGCAGCACGCGATTGCTGAAGGTGACCTGCTGGGGCGCATCGAGATTCCCAGGATCGGGCTTTCGGTAGCCATTCTGCAGGGAACATCCTCGCGAACACTGCGATTGGGTGTAGGGCATATCGAAGGCACGGCTCTACCTGGGAAGGTAGGGAACGTCGGAATCGCTGGCCACCGGGATACCTTCTTCCGCACGCTGAAAGATGTTCGACGGAACGACAAGGTTCTTCTTCAGACCGCAAGCGGTGTCATTGGCTATGAGGTAGATTGGATTCAGATCACCGATCCAGACGACGGCGGCATTGTGTCTTCCGGCTCGGACTCCGCTCTCACCCTGGTCACATGCTATCCATTTCGCTATATTGGCGCAGCACCGGAGCGATATGTTGTTCATGCACACAGGCAATAGCGGCAACTGTTCATTTCTATCACAGCGGCAGGGAACTATCAGGTCACGATCGTCTTTACCTACTCGTGGTCAGAATAGGGGAGGGGCGGAACCGAAGGCAGACTTTTCGCTGCGCGCTTTGCGCACCGTTACATCCTCGAGTAAAAGCGACGGCACATTGCCATGCAGATCTTCGTCGCGTGCGGCTTCATAAACATCGAGACGCCCGGTGGGCGCCTGCGCAACATCCATTACTTCATAGAGCAAAACAATTCTGAATAGTTGCCATAATTGCTTTGCAGTTTATCCAGTTGCCAAAATCATTCTTCATCTCCACATCTGCCGCACCGCAGGTGTCTAAACGGTCTCCACCACGGCCTTCGACAGGTTCCGCGGCCGGTCCACATCCACACCGTGCTCGATGGCCATGAAATACGAGAACAACTGAAGCGGCACAACTTCAGAAATCGGCAGCAGATATTCCGGCGCGGGCGCGACCCACACGCAATCGCTCACCAAGCTGGCCACTTCTTCGTCGCCCGTGTTGGCCAGGGCAATCACCTTGGCTCCCTGTGCCTTCATGTCGCGCAGCAGTTGCAGCGTCTTTTCGTAGCGCAGAATCGAGGATTCCAGCGCCCGATCGACCGTCGCAATCACCACCAGCGGCACTCGGTCGCTTACCAGCGCGTTCGGCCCGTGCTTCAGCTCGCCCGTCGGATAGCCCTCGGCATGAACATACGACGCTTCCTTGAGCTTCAGCGCGCCTTCCCGCGCAATCGCATAGTGAATGCCGCGTCCCAGGAAGAGGAAGGTCGACGCTTCCTTGTACTTCGCCGCCAATGCCGCCATCTGTTCGCGCCAGCCGTCCAACTGGGCTGCAGTTCCGTCGCTCTGCGCGCGCAGGCCTTGAACGTGCGAGGCCAGGTCGTCGGCGTTCATCCGGCTCGTCCGCGCGCCCTCATACAGTGCCAGCAAATACAGCACCGCCAGCTGGCAGGTGAAGCTCTTGGTCGCCGGAATCGCCCGCTCCACCCCGGCTGCCAGCGGCATCGAGACCACCGCTTCCTGCGCCATGGTGGAGCTGGATGCGTTGGTGATGGCCAGGGTCTTTTGCCCCCGACGCGCCGCCTCACGCAAAGCCGCCAAAGTGTCCGAGGTCTCGCCCGATTGCGAAAGCACCAGCACGCTCGGGTGCCGCGACTCGCTCTGCCCGTTCCCGCCCCGGCAGCTGTATTCGCTGGCGTACTCTACATCCACGGCCAGCCCGCACAGGTCCTCCAACAGGATCTCGGCGGCCAGACCGCTGTGCCGGCTCGATCCCGAAGCGGCAATCAGGATCTCGCCGGAAGGGTTCGCCCACGTCGCCAGGCGATCCGCCACCTCCGCCACCAGGCCATCGCCACTCAGATACAGATCCAGCGTGCGGCGCAGCGCCTCTGGCTGTTCGTAGATCTCGCGCAGCATCTCATGAGCAAAACTTGGCATTTGTTCACTCCAGGGCCCCGATCCAGCAGGCATGGTCTCTCTATGAAACGATCATAAACCGATAGAATGATCATTTACGTGGAAATATGATTCGAAATGGCGAAAAATGTACCCCAAGAGCACTCGCTTTCTCCCAACTTTCCCGTAGGGCAGCGTAGAATCACTGTGATATGTCCGAGTCCATTACTCGCCGTTCTGAACAGATCGTCAAGTTTCTACTCCGCACCGGTTCTGCCACCATCGAGGAACTCCTCGCCGTGGCCGGCTCCTCGGCGCCCAGCATCCGTCGCGATCTGGCCCGCCTGGAGGCTCGCGGACTCATTCGCCGCACCCACGGCGGTGCGGAACTGGTTGAACCGCTGCTCTATGAGCCCTTCCGCTACGACAGTTCCTTCCTCGCCCGCGAACAGCGCCATGCCGCCGAAAAGCGCCGCATCGGCCTCGCCGCCGCCGAACTGGTCCAGCCCGGCGAAACCGTCGGACTGACCGCCGGCACCACCACCACCCATATCGGCCGCAGCCTCCGCCACCGCGACAAGATTCAGGTGGTCACCAACGCCATCAACATCGGCATGGAGCTGTGCAACCAGCCCGGCATCCGCACCTACCTGACCGGGGGCGTGGTTCCCTGGGCGTGGTCCTTTTCGCTTACCGGCAATGCCGCGCTCACTTTCCTCGACAACATCTATATGGATAAGGTCTTCCTGAGCGTCACCGGCCTCGATATCGAACGCGGCGCAACCTCGCTCGAAGCCGACGAAGCCCTCGTCTACCGCAAAATGCTCAAACAGGCCAAGCAAGTTATTGTGGCCGCCGATTCCAGCAAGCTTGGCAAGGTCAGCCCGGCTTTCATCTGCCCGGCCAACGAGATCCACACCCTCATTACCGATTCCGGCGCAACCGCGGAGATGGTCGCCCCCTTCGAGCGTCAGGGAACCCACGTCATTCGCGTCTGATTCTCCCTTTGCCCCGCGCCGTCCATAAGCAATGCAAGCGGGTGTCGAATTATTGGTTTGTTCAACGCAAGAAGATTGTCTTCCCGAGCATTTTGACTTGCGTCGAAGGTTATATCTGCAATGAACACCCAGTATTTCCTCCCGTAGGGAGGAGCGATATTAGTACTGCAGTTGCCGCTATTGATCCGGCAACAAAACTCTGTCTGGGTGCCCCATCCTTTCCCGTGTATTTTGCGGGAAAGGGTGAGAAGCAACGACACTCATTTCTTACTGGATCAATAGGGGCTTTCGGAGGGAGCATGGGCCTTCAGGCCCATGAAAGAGCTGCAAATTAGGGTGGCCTTCAGGCCCGGGCCCTTGTTTTTTCGTCGCTCCCGCGAAGCACAACAGTAGGCGCGTTCTTTGTGCCAAACCGAGCCGCAGGACCCGCGTTCCGGTCCCTGAATGAATTCGGATTGGGTATAGCTTTCCTGGAACCGCCCTAAATCAATAGGCGGCGCAACTCTTCGCTGCCATTACCCGATCCTGCCCAAAACACTCCGCAAACCCGATTCCCAGCTCTGCCCGCCGCAGTTCAAACAAAATCCACCTCCCCTTTTTTGCCATAAATGTCCACCGTGTTGATCATATCGTCTATAAATGTTCAAAATTTCCTTGAAAGTAGATGAGGGAATGTCCTATCGTTTCCAGTAATGGATTTTCCCGGCAGATCTGTGCGCTGTGCCTAGGACTGAAAAGGGCAAGTGAATTGTGGAACCGCTCTAGCGCCCGGGGTGACCTCACGCGCTTCAGGGGCAACCGCACCATCCAACCTTGCGTAATCTGTAAAGGATCGTCATGCTCGGCACCGCACGCAACAGCAGCATCGGTGAAGATATCTCCGCGCAACGACCTCCGGCCACCTGGGTTCCCACCGTCTACTTTGCCGAAGGCCTTCCCTTTTATGCGGTCAACATTATGGCGCTCTTCTTCTTTCAAAAGATGGGCGTCAGCAACACGGTCAATACTCTCGTCATTAGCCTGCTCGCGCTTCCCTGGACTCTCAAGCCCATCTGGAGCCCGCTGCTCGAGATGTACAAGACGAAGAAGTTCTTTGTCGTCCTTACCCAGTTTCTGGGCGGTCTCAGTCTCGTGCTGATTTCGCTTTCTCTCAACCTGCCCGGCTACTTTCACTATTGTGTGGCGCTCTTCGCCGTGCTGGGCTTCTGTTCCGCTACTCACGATATCGCAACCGACGGCATCTATATTGCTGCGCTCACGTCGAAGCAGCAGGCCGCATGGATCGGCTGGCAGGGAAGTTTCTACAATCTCGCCCGCGTCTTCGCTACCGGCGTTCTGCTTTGGCTTGTGGGAGTTCTCACTGAAAGGTTCGCGCTTGCGCATCAGGCCGCCCCCGCAGTCCATGCGTGGATGGTCGTCTTCGGCGGTGCGGGACTCCTGCTCGTCACGCTCAGCCTCTATCACGCGCACTTTCTGCCCACCGGCGGCCAGGAAAGAAAATCCGAATCCGTCCACGAGATGGCCCTCACCTTCTGGGATGTCGTGGTCAGCTTCTTCAAAAAGCGCAATGTCTATCTGTTGCTGCTTTTCATCTTTCTCTATCGTGCTGGTGAAGGCCAGGTGGTCAAAGTCGGACCGCTCTTTCTGCAAGCCGCCCGCGCCACCGGCGGCCTCGGCCTCACCGCCCAGCAGGTTGGAACCATCTACGGAATCTTCGGCAGCATTTCCTTTGTTGTTGGCAGCATCCTTGGCGGATACTTTGTCGCCAGGCTCGGCCTCAAGCGCGCCCTGCCCTGGCTTATTCTCATTCTTAATTTGCCCATGCTTGCCTATTGGTATCTGAGTGTTGTCTTGCCCACAAATCCTGTGCAGATCACCATCGCCATGAGTACCGAGATGTTCGGATATGGCTTCGGTTTTGTCGGCGTCATTCTCCTCATGATGCAGGAAATCGCGCCCGGCAAGTACCTCACCGCGCACTACGCATTTGCAAATTCGCTCATGAATCTCGGCATCATTTTGCCCGGCGCAGTCAGCGGCTGGATTCAATCGAAGCTAGGCTACACGCACTTCTTCATCTGGGTCATCATCGCGGCATTGCCCGCTCTGGTGATCTCGCGCTTCATCCCGGTGCACGGAGACGTGCAGCAAACATCGCAGGCGGCTGCCTGATACCACAGATGCGGTTCGCATCTTACGGAGGGAGCATGGGCCTTCAGGCCCATGAAAGAGCAGCAAATCAACGGGCCTTTAGGCTCGGGTTCTTGTCTTTTGCGGCGTCCTCGCGGAGCACAGCTGCAGTACTGAGCGCACCAACGCATCCTTACTTTCATACGGAGGCATCGCAATGGTAAAAACGGTTCGATCTAAATCCCAGGACTCTGCTGTGGTCGAGAATCAATCAAGTCTCAAGGCCGTTGTCCTTGCCGCGGGCAGCCAGGCCATCACGCCCGATGGTCAGCCTCTGGTCCTGAAGACTCTCGGCGAACGCAGCATTCTGCAATGTGTCCTGCAGAACGCGCTCCAGGTCGTGAAACCTGAGGATATCTATATCGTCGTCGGATATCGTCAGGAAGAGGTACGCGCGCATCTCGGCGATAGCTACAACTACGTGGTACAGGAAGAAGCTCTCGGCACTGGCCATGCGGTCTTGCAAGTCACGCGCATGATCGAAGGTTACACCGGCAACCTGCTGATCCTCTACGGAGACACGCCGCTCTTCCGTCCCGACTCCATTCGCGGCCTTCTCAATCGTCATCAACTGCGCCAGGCACACCTCACTCTGCTCACCGCCGATGTGGATCGGGATCTACCTTACGGCCGCATCATTCGTGACGCCGGCGGTCAGATCATCGATATCATCGAAGACCTCGAAGCCTCGCCCGAAGTGCGCCAGATTCGCGAACTCAACGTTGGCGCTTATGTGGTCAACGCCGCCGCGATCTCCGCAACGCTTGAGAAGCTCACACCCTCGCCGCGCGATGGAGATTTCCGCCTTACCGATTGTGTGCATCAACTGATTCGCACCGGCCTGCGCGTGGCCAACTATCAGCTCTACGACCAGGACGAAGTGCAGGGCATCAACACCCAGCAGGATCTCGAGCACGCTGAATTCATCTTGCAGAAGCGTCTCTTTCGCCCCCGTCGTCAGGAAGAGCAGAACATGGTCGCCTTTGGAACCGGCGGTTGGCGCGCCATCATCGGCGAAGGCTTCACCATGCACAATGTGCGCCGCCTGACTCAAGCTTTGGCAAATGAGATCGCTCGCCTGGGACGCGAAAAGCAGGGCGTCATCATCGGCTACGACCGCCGCTTCCTCTCCAGGCAAGCGGCCGAGGCAGCTTCCGAAGTCTTTGCGGGCAATAACATCTACACCATCCTCCTCAGTGAAGACGCGCCCACGCCGCTCGTCACCTACGCCACCGCCCTGGAAGGATCGGCGTATGGCCTTGTCTTCACCGCCAGCCACAACCCTCCCGAGTGGAACGGCCTCAAGGTCTTTCACAGCGACGGCTCTCTGCTCCTCGATGACGAGACGCATGCAATCGAAGCAGAGACAAATGCTCTCACCACCAACCATGTCATCAAGCTGGAACTCGACATTGCACTCGAAGCCGGCATCGTCCAGCGCAAGGACTTCACCAACCAATATGTGGATGCGGTCGAGCGGCTCATCGACATGGACGCCATTCGCAAGGCTGGTCTCAAGGTCATCGTCGATCCCATGTACGGTGTCGGCCAACTCACTCTTGGAACAGTTCTCACCGAGGCGCGTTGCCGTGTCACCTTCATCCATGAGCGCCACAATCCGCTCTTCGGCGGCCGCTCGCCCGCGCCCAGTCTTGAAGCGCTTCGTTCGCTCAGCTCGCAGATGGAAGAGGACGGCTATCACGTCGGACTCGCCATGGACGGCGACGCTGACCGTATCGCCATCCTCGATGAAAAAGGCCGCTACATCTCGGTCAACGACCTCCTGCTCCTTCTTTATTGGTATCTGCATGAAGTCCGCGGCGAGCGCGGCGGCGTTGTCCGCAACCTGGTCACGACGCATCTTCTCGACCGGCTCGCGCGGGTCTTGGGCGAAGAGTGTTACGAAGTTCCGGTCGGATTCAAGCACATCGTCAACGTCATGCAGCAGCACAACGCGCTGCTCGGCGGCGAGTCTTCCGGCGGTCTAACCATCCGCGGCCACATCCTGGGAAAGGACGGCATCTTCGCCTGCGCGTTGGTCGTGGAAATGTTGGCTCGCACCGGCAAAAGAATCAGCGAACTGCGCGACCACGTCTATCAGCTCACTGGCGCGCTCTACGATTTGGAAGAAGGACTTCCCGCCACACCCGAAATGCGCATAGCCGTGCCAATGCGCGTGAAACAGGCGCCCAGCAGTCAAATCGGCGGTTATCCGGTTACGCGCATCACGCACTTCGACGGCATCAAGTTCTTCCTCGAAAACGAAAACTGGGCTTCGCTGCGCTTCTCGGGCACCGAGCCGGTTCTACGCCTCTCGGTTCAAGCAGACACGGAAGACAAGGCAAGGGAACTGATGCACTGGCTGCGTCAGTTCGTCACCGCGGAATAATAGGATGCCTTCGGCTTGAATGTTTGTGACAAATCGGGTGCCCCATCCTTGAATCGCTCTTTGATTCAAGGGTGGGAAACCACAAAGCCCAGTCTCAAAAAAGGTTTCAATGGAGGCCTTCCTTGCGTTACGGCTATTTTGACAATGAAAATCGCGAATACGTAATTGACCGTGTGGATGTGCCGGTCTCATGGACCAACTACATCGGTGTAAGAGATCTCTGTGTGGTCATCTCGCACAACGCGGGCGGGTATTCCTTTTACAAGAACGCCGAGCACTCCCGCATTACGCGCTTTCGCGCCAACGGCGTTCCGCTTGACCGCCCCGGTCACTACGTCTACCTGCGCGATGACGACACTGGCGAATACTGGTCGATTTCGTGGCAGCCGGTCGGCAAGAGCCTCGACGAAGCCAAATACGAATGCCGCCACGGACTTTCATATTCGAAGTTCAGTTGCGACTATAAAGATCTTCGCGTCGAACAGACCCTCTTCATCCCCGTTGGCGATGACGTCGAACTCTGGGATGTAAAGATCGCGAACCACGGCGACAAGCCGCGCCGCCTGAGCGTATTCGGATATCTCGAGTTTTCCTATCATCACATCGAGATAGACAATCAGAATCTGCAGATGAGCCTCTACGCCAGCGGCACAAGCTACAAGGACGGCGTCATAGAATACGACTTCTATTACGAGCCTTCCACCTTCCACTACTTCGCGGGGAGTTTCGATCCCGACAGTTTCGACTCCCTGCGCGACCGTTTCCTCGGCAGCTATCGCACCGAAACCAATCCGCTCGCCGTCGAACGCGGTTCATGCAGCGGCAGCGCCGAGCTGGGCGGAAATCACTGCGGCGCATTGCAGAAGAAGATCGTCATCGAACCCGGTAGTGACGCGCGTCTCGTCTTCATGCTCGGAGTGGGCCCGCGCGCCGCTGGCCAGCAGATACGCGCAAAGTATTCGGATCTTGCCAACGTCGACCGCGAGTTTGCAGCGCTCAAATATTATTGGCAAGAAAAGCTGAATGTATTTCAGTGCCAAACGCCGCATGAAGGCCTCGATACGATGATCAACACGTGGACGCTCTACCAGGCCGAGACCTGCGTCGTGTGGTCGCGTTTCGCGTCGTTCATTGAAGTGGGAGGCCGTACCGGTCTGGGCTTCCGCGATACCTCGCAGGATGTGATGAGCGTAGTGCACACCAATCCTGCCAAGTGCCGGCAGCGAATCATCGAATTGCTCAAGGCGCAGGTAAGCGCGGGTTATGGCCTCCATCTCTTCGATCCCGACTGGTTCGATCCCGAAAAGCAGAAGGAGCCCGCTTTCAAGTCGCCCACCATTGCGCACGCGCCAAATGTAAGGAGCATGATTCACGGCATCGACCACGTGTGTTCCGACGATGCTTTATGGATTGTTGTCACCGTATGCGAGTACGCGAAGGAAACCGGCGACACCGCGCTTTTTAATCTGATGTTGCCCTTTGCGGACGAAGGCGAAGCGACGGTTTACGAGCATCTCAAGCGTGCGCTTGATTTCTCCGCTGAGCAGGTCGGCCCCACCGGCATTTGCAAGGGTCTTCGCGCCGACTGGAACGACTGCCTCAATCTCGGCGGCGGTGAAAGCGCCATGGTCTCGTTCATGCACCACTGGGCGCTTCGCGCATTTGTCGAAGCTGCGCAGCACCTTGGCCGCAGCGAAGATGCAGCCGCATACAGCGCACTCGCCGACACGGTGCAGGCCGCATGCGAAAGGGAAATGTGGGACGGCGAATGGTATCTGCGCGGCCTCACTGCAAAAGGCCTGAAAGTTGGTTCAAAGGAATGCGAGGAAGGCCGTGTCTTCCTCGAGAGCAACACCTGGGCTGTCGTCTCCGACACCGCTTCGCCGGAGCGTGCTCGCGCGGCCATGGACGCGGTGGACAAATACCTATTCAGCGAGTGGGGAATTCATCTGCTCTGGCCATCCTTCTCCAAACCCAACGACGACATCGGCTTCATGGGCCGTGTCTATCGCGGCGTCAAGGAGAATGGCGCAATCTTCAGCCATCCCAATCCATGGGCCATCATTGCCGAGTGCAAACTTGGGCGCGGTGACCGGGCAATGAAGTTCTACAACTCGCTGCTGCCATACAACCAGAACGACAAGATCGAAGTGCGCGAAGCCGAGCCCTACTCCTATTGTCAATTCGTGATGGGCAAGGATCACACCGCGCACGGCCGGGCGCGTCATCCCTGGCTCACCGGCAGCGGAGGCTGGAATTACACGGCCGTTACGCGTTGGCTGCTTGGTGTTCGCTTGAGCTTTGAGGGCTTGATAGTAGACCCCTGCATTCCCGGCGACTGGAAAGAATTTCACGTCACCCGTGAGTGGCGCGGCGCGGTATTTGAAATCTCTGTCAGCAATCCGCGCGGTGTGCAGAAGGGCGTCGCATCCACGACCCTCAACGGTGTGCCAGTTGACGGGCCGATCGCTCCTCAGCCCTCGGGATCGGTGAATCAAGTTCAAGTCATCATGGGCTGATACTCCGTAATGGCATCAAGAATGAAGGGGGCCGAGAGAGATCTCTCCGCCCCCTTCACGTTTGCAATAGTGCCAATTTTCCCAGCTCTAGTTGGCCACCACAATGGCAGGCTTCTCGCCGCGCGTATCGCGCTCATTGACTTCCGTAATCAGAGTGCGGCTCTCGCCGGGCATGAGCGCGATGTAGTTGTCGCTGTAAATCGCCGGAAGAATGCGGTCGCCGGTCTTCTCGCGTATAGCCTTGACGCGAACCATAAGGGCAGGCGATGAAGTTGTATTGCGCAACTCCGTCGTCAGCTTCCAGCAATCGCCCTCGCGTGTGACGGCGGTTGCCGCTTCGATCTTCGGCCTGGGCAGTTCGCGAATTGCCCTGTAATTGCCCTCTTCCGTGCCACGCAGATAGAAATTCGTGGACAGAGTCTCTGCCCCGCGCGTGAGCGTGAGTCGCAAGAAATGCACTGCCGTCAAATCCGATGGATACTGCATCGAAATCGTCGAGTTGGTGCTATCTTCCTTGCTGTCAAGTGTTGCAGATTTATCCGCCTTGACCGTCCCATCCAGATTCAGAATCTCAACCTTCGCAGTCAAGCCTGTCAAATCGCCGGCGCTGCAATTCACCACTTCAATGGTCTCGTTCACGCGGTTCCACTGAATGTGAATCGGCTCGCATCCCTTCTTGCACGCAAAGTATACCGAGGTTGGTTCGAAGTAGTAGTCATAAGTCTGCCACACAAAGGATGGCCAGCATGGATGACTCATCCACAGCAACAGCCCCATGCGGTGCGCGCTCTGCGCTTCAAACATCGCGCGGTAGCTTTCGTACTGCACATACTGCGCCAGCGCGACCCACTCCTCCACATTATTCGCTCCGCCATAGCTGTTCTCGACCAGCGCACGGAATCCCGCGCCCCCTTGTGCCCCGCTCAAACAAAAATCGTGCAGGCCCCACGCAAGCCCCTGCGGCCACAGCGATTTCTCGCGCATCATCCGGCGCACGCTTTCTATTGGGGGGATGGTAGGCGCGCCGATTTCGCTGTGCAGCTTGGAATCGGCGCTGCGGAAATAGAAGCTGGGCGGCATCGCCGAATAAGGCCCATGTCCGCTCACCACATCGTCGGCCGAGCTAGGAATGTAGTGCAGGTCTGGATGCAGCTCACCAAGAATCCTGCGCATGCCATCTTCCAACTGCTTGGGCGGAAACCCTTCATTGCGTCCGCAGTAAATGCCCACCGAGGGGTGATTGCGAATGCGCAGGACCAGATCCTTCGCGTTGCTCAGGAAGAGCGTGTTGTCATCGGGAATCGGACCGTCCCACGGATTGGCGAGCCAGAAGTCCTGCCATACCACCACACCGTGTCGGTCGCATGCCTCATAGAACGCGTCGTCGCCAATTTGCCCAACCCAGTTGCGGATCAGGTTGAAATTCATCTCGCGGTGATAGCGCACTGCCGCGTCGTATTCGCGCGCTCGATAACGCAGCATCGATTCAGAGAATCCCCAGTTACCGCCCTTCGCGATGAAGCGCCGCCCGTTGATCCATATCTTCAGAGCGTAGCCGGTTTCGCTATACGTCATCTGCCGCACGCCGGCCTTGAACTGTTTCACATCGTGCGTATTCCCGTCCGCTTCAAACGTGAGTTCAACATCGTAGAGGAAGGGTTCGCCATATCCCGCCGGCCACCACAGCTTGGGGTTCTTCAGCCGCAATTGCGGATGCGTGTTCGCGCCGAATTTCACAGTTTGTTTTGCCGAGCCTGCGACCAACACGCGTTGCTCGAACTGCACATCGCCGAACCGCCCGCGCAAAACTCCATTGACTGGTTTCGCCTGGTGATTCGCAAGGTCCAGCGAGATGCTCACCTCGGCGCTCGATGTGTCGGGCAGCGGAAGCCTGGTCGACACAAATGGATCTTCTATGGTCACCGCGTCCGTCTGCGTCAAAAAAACATCGCCCCAGATGCCGGTGTCACGCCCGCGAATCGTCGGAATCCAGTCCCATCCGACCGTCGCGTGATACGTGGGATTGTCGCAGCCAAGGCCGCCGCCGTTCTTGCCGGCGCGCTCAAACGTCTTCTGGTGCACGCTGCCTGGCGTGGCATTCTTCTCGATCCGCACCGCAAGCGCATTGGCCTTGTCAGGAATTATTTTTTCAGTCACATCGAAACGCCCGCGCATGAAACCGCCTTCGATGCGGCCCAGCTTCTCGCCATTCAGATAGACCTCGGCCTTCCAGTTCACGCCATCAAAGTGCAGCCATACATGCTTGCCCGGGGCCACGGCGGGCGCAGTGAATTCGTTGCGATACCAGAAGTCCGCATGGAAGAACGAATCGGAAATATACAACTGGTTGTCGTCGAAGTCGGGATTTGCAATTGCCCCCACGTTTACATACGAAGTGAGTACAGTGCCGGGTACTGTGGCCACAATCCAGTTGGAATCCTTGTAGCCGGTCCTGCTCATCGCCTCGCCTGCGCCCTCAACAAGGTTTGACCGCTGCAACTTCCAGGCTCCGCCAGCCAAGTCAAGCCGTCCATTCTCATCTGCTGCCCGCGCAGGTTTGGGCCGCGCCACAAAGCCGCCTCTGCCCCAGACCTCGATCTCGCTCAGCATGTAGCCATCCGGCGAAGTGGGCCGCGTCATCCACACGCGCACATACCGCCCCTGGGCCGGCTGCGCCAATTTCAGGTCGTCCATCTGACCGGTAGTTGCGGGCAGCATCGCCACATCGCGCCAGCTTTCCGCGTCGTCTGACACTTGCACCGAGCCTTCCGCGGCGCGCGCAATCCAGTAGAGTTTCACGCAATCAAATTCGCAGCGCGAGCCCAGGTCCACGTAGACCCATTCCTCGCCCATGCCCGCGCTCATCCATGCGCTGGTGAAGCTAAACGGGCCGCCCACTTCAACCCGTTTGCCTTCGTGGAAGAAAGCCACCTGCCCAAGCCGCCACATCGGCCCGAGCATCTGCATCACGTTCCCCAGCATGCTTCCCGAAGCCAACTCAATGCGGTAATAACGGTTGCCGTTGGTCAACTTCAGCGGGATTGAAGGTATGAAGAACTGACCCGGCTCGGCGAAGTTCGGCGGATAATCTGCCGTCGACGCTGGGGCTTGTGCGCCAGCGCTGCCTGCTTCCCGCCAGTTGCGCCCGTCGGCCGAAATCGATACGGTGAACTTCACCGACGTGGGCGAGGCGCCGGGCGGAATTACTACGTACAAGTCCACGCGATCCACTACTGGCACGCTCTCGCCGCCCAGGTGAATCTCAATCGTGGGGCGCGAGCCGTGCAGCTCCAGCACGTTCATTGGGGAGTAATCGACAACAATCTCGCGCTCCTCTTTCGGAAGAGCTCCGCGGTATCCATCTGAAACCGCAATCCAGTCGGGCTGACGCGTCTCTTTGATTCCGTCGGTCACCAGCTGGGCCGTCAGGTTGTAGTCGTAGCTGCTCGAGTGATACGCGGGCCGCAGCAGGGCCAGATTGCGGTAGATCGCGGTTGCCGGCACCAGTTCCGGGCTAAAGCACTGTTCGGGCAAACCAGGATAAACGCCAATCCCGCGCGTGTAACTGGCGGTGGCTTGCGATGCCTGAGTAGCGTCCGCGGCTTGTGCTGCTGTCGTTTCCGGCAACTGGCCCGGATCCGCCCATGCCTTCAGGCCGCCCACGGATACCGTAGCGCCCGCGATTGCCGTTGTCTTCAGAAACTCCCGTCTCGTTGAATCCATTCGATCTCTCCTCCAGGTCGGTTCCTCGTTTATCCTTTGGGAAGCTGAGCTGCTGCGTTCGTCTACGGCAACTGAAAAGGGCATCTAGCCCGTGCGATGCACGATAACGTTATCACCCGATTGCACGCATGCTCAACTGTCCGTTGTGGGACGAGAGCGAAATCAGAGTTACTGTGGCCCGGTGGGCTTCGTGCAAGGTCGCCGCTCCCTGATGGTCGGGTCGACTTTGATGCTGTGCCTTCGGGGTACACCAACTCTGGTTTCGCTGTAACGGTACGCCACGAGTCCCGCGACTCGAATTCGCCCAGCCATGTGGAATCGCCTGTGGAAGAACTGCGGATGGGATTGCCGGAATAGGAGGCCAGCTATCCGATTAATAATCCCCGCGCGACGGTCCCACCGCGCATAGCGCCAGTCCGTGCGCCACCGAGGTGAACTCGTTCCCGCTGCGAATACGTTCCTCGCCGAAACGGCTCGCAAAGATCCGCCGCACCGCCGGCACAAACGAGCTTCCACCGGTCAAAAACACGCGGTCCACCTGCCGCGCCTCAATCCCGGTCGATCGCAACAGGCCGTCCACGCACTGCTCAATCGACTGCAGCTCATCCTTGATCCAGCCTTCAAATTCGCCGCGTGTCACCGGAATGCGCAGGTCCATGCTGCCGTCGCGAAAGCGAAACTCCGCCTTCTCGCCGCCCGACAGCGCATACTTCGTCTTCTGCACCGCCTGGTGGAGTTGAAAACCCAGGTCTTCGTCGATCAGGGTGATCAGAGCCTCGATCTTCTCCGGTTCCAGCGCCTGCGCCCGCGCGCTTTTCAGAATCTCACGCACGTTATTCGTGCGCAGGAACGACAGATAATGCCAGCGCTCCAGATTGGCATAGATCCACGCCGGAACCGCCGGCAGCAGCTTGTTGAACGAGCGCACCTCGGTATTCGAGCCCAATTCCGGGGACACCAGCTTGCGAATGATCCGCGCGTCGAAGGCGTCGCCCGCCAGTCCCACGCCGCTGTTGCCCAGCAGGTCTTCCGGTCGTCTACCCCGCCTTCTAACCTCCGGACCAACCCGCAGCAGCGAAAAATCGCTGGTCCCGCCGCCAAAGTCGCCAATCATGATCAGCTCGTCGTGCGTCAGGGTCGATTCGTAGGCCCATGCTGCCGCTACCGGTTCGAATTCAAACTCCACCTGCTCGAATCCCGCCTCCCGAAACGCCTCGCGCAGCCGCCCCACCGCGAACTCATCGTCTTCTGGCTTTTCCGCGCCCACAAAATGCACCGGCCGCCCCACCACCGCGCTGCGCACCGGATGCCCGAACTGCTCTTCGGCGTGTTTGCGCAGGTCCTTGATCATGCGCGCGATCAGATCTTCCAGCTTGTGCCGGCGTCCAAAGATTTCCGTCCCGGTCAGCGACTGGCTGGAGAGGTGCGATTTCAGCGACTGGATCAGCCGTCCTTTTTCCTCTGCCTCCAGGTAGCGATGAATGGCCGCTGGCCCGGTCAGCGAGTGCACGCGCCGCGGGCCGCTGCCCGAGCTCGCCTGCTCCAGGTAGAGCACCGACCGCGAAGACGGCGTCGTTCCTCCCGCGAAGGGAAATGAGACCAGCTCCACCTGCCCCGCTCCCGCAGCCAACGCCACGCTGCTGTTGGTGGTGCCAAAATCGATCCCGACCACGCCGCTCTGATTTTGAAATTTGCGCATCCACCCATTATTTCGCAATTCCACCTGTCGAAGCCAGGGATGGCCTGCCCAACCCCCTGAGGATTTTCCGGTCCATCCCGCCCGTCTCTGACATCAATATCCCGTAGGCCTGTACCCGGGCGCTCACTTCCCGGTATCCTGTCTACAGGCTTCCCTGCACGTTCAGTGAAGGCAAAACCAGATTCGCCCCTTGCGGCGACGTCGAAGAGGTCTCTCAGATGTCAATCTCCCCTGGACTTTCCGCCGTTGCTTCCCTCATGGGGATGTTGGCTGTGCTGGTCTGGCGCGTGCGCGAAGGGCGTTCCGCCGTCACCATCCGCAAGATCGTCATTCCTCCCATGGGCATGGCGACCGGTTTTTCCATGTTCGTGGTGCCCGGTTTCCGGGTACCCTTGACCTGGGCCATCGGGGCATTCCTGGTGGGCGCCGTAGCGCTCGCCTATCCGCTGCTGCGCACCTCGCGCCTTCATCGCGAGGGCGATGTGGTCATGATGAAGCGATCCGGAGCCTTCTTTACCGTGGTCATCGTGCTGGCCGCCATTCGCCTCCTGGCCCGTAGCTACCTCGACACCATTCTCTCCATCGAGCAGACCGGCGCGCTTTTCTTCATCCTCGCCTTCGGCATGATCCTGCGCTGGCGCATGAGCATGTTCTTCGAATACCGGGCGCTTATCTCCTTGCCGCGGCCCCCCGCCGATCCGCTCCCCGATTCCGTTTAAACGATCCGCACGAAAAACGGGTCGCGCCAGGGCAGCCATGTGCCCCGCGTCACTGTGAGCCGCTTCCGCCAGCGGTATACCGGGCTTGAACGATTTCGGCGCTCGCTCAAGGCGTGCGTCAGGCATCCATCCCGGGCGCGCTTCCCCCACCAGCGCAGCAGAGCAGGTTTTCATGCCCAATCAGTCCACGCTCGTTCAAACTGAACCACAACGCCAGCCGGTTGAACAGGATCCGCGCTTTGTTGTCGAGGCGCGCTTTTATCGGACATTGCCGAACCATAAGATCCAATGTGAACTTTGTCCGCGCCTCTGCATGGTCGCGGACGGCGCACGTGGCCACTGCGGCGTACGCGAAAACCGCGCCGGCGTCTTCTATTCCTTGGTCCATTCCCGCGTCTGCACAGCCCACGTGGACCCCATCGAAAAGAAGCCGCTCTTCCACTACCTGCCCGGAACCTTGGCCTTTTCGCTCTCCACCGGCGGCTGCAATGTGCACTGCAAGTTCTGCCAGAACTGGCAGATCGCGCAGGCCCGCCCCGAAGAGCTGACCGCCGAGTACGTCCCTCCCGCGCGCGTCGCCGAAGCGGCCGCGCACTACGGATGCCTCACCATTGCCTTCACCTACAGCGAGCCGGCGGTCTTTGCCGAGTACCTCATGGACACCGCCGACGCGGCCCGCCAGGCAGGCATTCGCAGCATCGCCATCTCCAACGGCTTCATGGGGCAGGATGCCCTTCGCGCCGCCTACGGCAAGCTCGACGCGGTCAAGATCGACCTCAAGTCCTTCTCCGCATCCTTCTACCGCAACATCGTGGGCGGACGCTTGCAGCCGGTACTCGATTCCATCACCACCCTGCACTCCATGGGCAAATGGCTCGAGATCGTCTACATGGTGGTTCCCACCCTCAACGACAGCGACGCCGAGCTCACCGGGCTGGCCCGCTGGATCAGGCAGAACCTCGGCCCGGATGTTCCCCTGCACTTCTCGCAGTTTCATCCCGACTACTTGCTGAAAAACCTTCCCGTCACGCCGGTCGCCACGCTCGAACGCGCCCACTCCATCGCCATCGCCGAGGGTCTGCGTTACGTCTACACCGGCAATGTCCCCGGCCATCCCGGCGAAAACACATGGTGTCCGCAGTGCGGGCGTATGCTGATCGAACGCCGCGGTTACCAGATCGGGCAGATCCACCTTCACGAGGGCGCCTGCGGCTTTTGCCATTTCCCCATCCCCGGCGTTTGGCAGCCTTGATCGAGCAGGCGCTCAGACGCCTTGATACGGGCGTCTGGAACGGAGCAGTTATGAGCACAACGCAAGTGAGCGCATCTGCGGCGGCTTCGGCCCCACACAGCGCGTTGAATATCGATCCCAAAAAGGTCCGCGCGGCTGGCGTGGCAGGCCGGTTTTACCCCGCCGACCCTGCCGAACTCGTCGACCTGATGGACGACCTGCTCGCGCAAGCCCCGCCAACGCAAATCGAGGGAGAGATTCTGGGCATCGTCGCCCCCCACGCGGGCTACCAGTACTCCGGCCCGGTCGCCGCCCATGCTTATGCGGCGTTGCGAGGCCGCGCCTATAAGCGTGTTGTGGTCGTCGCGCCCAGCCATTACGAGGCCTTCGACTTCACTTCGGTCTATGACGGCGATGCCTACCAGACTCCGCTCGGCATCCTTCCCGTCGACCGGGAGTTCGCGGCAAAGCTCGCAGGCCGCGATTCCACCATCCACCTCTCGGCCAGCGGTCACAGGCCCACTGCCCATGGCGCGGAGCACGCGCTCGAAGTGCAGCTACCCTGGCTGCAGCACATTCTGGGCAGCTTTCAGCTCGTCCCGGTCGTGATGGGAAATCACGACTACCAGAACTGCCGCGGCCTCGGTGTCGCGCTGGCCGAACTCATCCAGGCCGAGCAGGCGGGGGGCGACACTCTGATCGTGGCCAGTTCCGATCTCTCCCATTTCCACCCCTACCGCGAAGCCGTCCAGCTCGACCGCAAGACCCTCAACGCCATTGAGTCGTGGGACTACTTCAGCATGTCGCGCAACTTCCAGTCCCGCGTATGGGAAGCCTGCGGTGGAGCGCCCGTTGTGGCCGCCATGATCGCCGCCGAGCGAATGGGTGCGCGTCGGGCCCGGGTGCTGCACTATGCCAATTCCGGCGACGTCGGCGGCGACCGTTCCCGCGTTGTCGGTTACGGCGCGGGCGTTCTGGTCAAAGCTAAAGCAAGCGCCCAGCCACAAGCGCCCTTCTCGCTCAGCGATCCGGAAAAGGAAGCCCTGCTCGTTCTTGCTCGCCAGTCAGTGGAGCACGCGGTGCGTACCAGGGATGTTTTTGAGCCCGAATTGCCTCAAAGCGTCGCCTTGCAGCAGGAGCGGGGCGCGTTTGTCACTCTCAAGATCGACGCTGTGCTCCGCGGATGCGTCGGTTTCGCTTCCGCCGTGAAGCCGCTTTATATGACGGTGCGCGACACCTCCACGCTGGCCGCTCTGCGCGATCCCCGCTTTCAGCCCGTTGAAGTTTCAGAACTGGACCGCCTCCAATACGACATCTCGGTTCTTTCGCCCTTGCGGCGCGCCATGGACATTGGCGAGATCGAGGTCGGCCGCCACGGCCTGCTGGTCAAGCTCGGCAACCACGAAGGTCTGCTCCTGCCCCAGGTCCCGGTGGAGCATCGCTGGGATGCCATGACTTTTCTTCAGCAGACCTGCATGAAGGCGGGCCTGAAGCCGGAAGCCTGGGCGGATCCCGGCATCGACATCTTCCTCTTCACCGCCGTCATCTTCGGCGAAGTCCCGCACCCCGCCGAGCAAGCCGTCTGCTGATCCAGCCCCAAAGGCCGGGTGCCCCACCCTCGCCGCGCCGTTGTACTTGCGGCTAGGGTGGGAGGCCCATACCCTCTGTTTCCACAGACCTTCACAACATTTTCAGCCAAACAAAAACGCTCCCGCCGGGCGGGAGCGTTCGGGCCGTGCGCGAACCTGGAATTAAAGCTGCACTTGCTTGGCAGATTCGGCAGGCACGGGGCTTGGAACCGGGGCTGGCGTCTTCTGCTCGGCTTTGCGAATATCGATCCCACCCTTGAAGAACGCGCCATCCTCGATGCTGATCCGGGCAGCGGTCACGTCCCCGGTCAGGGAGCCTTCGGCGCGGATGTCCACGCGGTCCGAAGCCGTAACGTTGCCCCGCACCTTGCCCAGAACGACGATCTCCCGCGCGCTGATGCTGGCGGCAACCTGGCCGTTGCGGCCTACTGTTACCCGGTTCCCCGGCAAATTGATGCTGCCTTCGATCTTGCCGTCGATGAACAGGGACTCCGAGCCAGTGATCTCGCCCTTGATAAAGAGGCCCTTTCCGACCGTGGCTTGGTCTCCGGGTACCACTGCGGCACGGTTCGCCGCCGGCTCAAACGAGGGTGCCGGGGGTGTCGGGCGTACGGGCTCAGGGGTGACGCTGGGAGTGATCGATCCGGATTGACTGGGTTTCCACATTGCGCTCAAGGTGGTTTCCTTTTCTGTCCTGTCGGGACGGAGCTGCCGGATCAACCTGAGTTGCTCCGGGACCTGAAAATTCTAAATGTGCGGATTGTGGGGCTGATCATGATTTCCGATCCCCGCCTGCAACCACAAAAGGATGATACCTTTTCACGGCCCGCCAAATGGTTGCGCCTTCATTATTCTAAGGCGGCGACCGGCGATTTTTCGAGGCCACATTTCACCATCTGCCTCAGGTTGCCAATTCTGACACTCCCCGCCGGGCTTTCCCGGAAAGGACGCTCACCGTATCGAAGAATAACCTTCAGCCTGTTGACAATATGGCCATTGAGTGTTTTCCTTGACCGCGATCCCGCATCGGTTTTCGCCTCCCTCCAGGCTTTGCTTCGCAACCTCCCTGCCATTCTGCATCCATTCAGCCCCAACCCGCCAGCCCAAACCATAGGCCAATCCAGAACGTGAAAGTCGAACAGCGTCTGAAGCTTAAAGCAAGCTGAATCCCCCAAAAACGTTGCATGATGAATATGCGACGCAGCCTCAGCCGGAGTTGTATCGCTGCCTTACAATGGGGGCGGTTCGTTTTCATTGCAAATTCTTTACCGGCCGTCGGCTGGGGGTGCGGCTTCGAATGCGTGCATGGTCGCCTGCAGCGGTTCCACAATTGCTGTATCCAGAATTGCTGTACCCGGGAACCACCGATCTAAAGTGGCTCTTTCCTCAAGAAGAGGCCACCGTTCGAAGATCTACAAAGGGCACGTGAATTGTGGAACCGCTCTAAACCTCTCTTGGACGAAAAGCGTCTGTAAAGGAACCGCGGGCTTCTCTGAAAGAACTGGCAATCTCTTCACGTTTCTGCTTGGCCGCACCAACCCCCGATGGGGCAAACATTCATCAGGATGACAGGAATCGACACCATGTCCATCGAAGAATCCCGGCAGTCGCAACTGCCCGCTCTCAATGCTCCCGAACCGGCTCACGGCCACAGCAGTTCCTGGCTCCGCATCGTCTTCTACCTGGTGCTGGCCGGTTTGCTCGGCGCAGCTGTCTGGCGGATCTATCAGAACCAGCAGGCGGCCAAAAAGCAGAGCGCCGATCAGGCAGCGGCGCTGGTCAGCCGCCCGGTCCCGGTTCAGGTTGCGGCAGCCGAGCAGAAGCCCATGCCCATCTTCGTGACTGCCCTCGGAACTGTGACTCCTTATATGAGCGTGACCGTCAAGGCGCGGGTCAGCGGCGAACTGATGCCGGTGAAATTCACCGAGGGACAGCAGGTCAGGCAGGGCGAAACCATCATGGTGATCGACCCCAAGCCCTACAAGGCCGCTCTCGACCAGGCCAAAGGCACGCTGGCTCACGATGAGGCCTTGCTGAAAAACGCGCAGGCCGAGTACCGCCGCTACAAGGCTCTCTTCGATGCCGGGGTGGTCTCCAAAGAAACGCTGGACAGCGACGAAGCCGCGCAGGGCCAGTATCAGGGCGCAATCGAGTCCGACAAGGCGGCCATCGAGAATGCCCAACTGCAGCTCGACTGGTGCACCATCAAGTCGCCCATCAACGGCCGCATTGGCCTCCGCCTGGTCGATCCCGGCAACATCATCACCGCCAACACTACCAACCTGGTCATCATCAACCAGTTCGAGCCCATCGCGGTCGACTTCACACTGCCCGAAGGCCAGCTTCCCGATGTGCTGCACAAGTTGATTACCGACAAGAAGATGCCGGCGGACGCTTTCGATCGCGGCGATATCCGAAAGCTTTCCAGCGGATACCTGTTGACCGCCGACAACCAGATCGACACCACCACCGGCACCGACAAGCTGAAGGCGGTCTTCGCCAATTCGGACCAGCTGCTCTTCCCCAATCAGTTCGTCAACGTCCACCTGATTCTGGAGAACCGCCCCAGCGCCCTGGTGGTGCCGTCGGCCGCCATTCAGAGCGGCCAGCAAGGCAGCTTCGTCTGGGTCGTCCAGACCGACGCCAAGGGCGTTACCACCGCCGCCATTCAGCCGGTCAAAGTCGCGCTCGCCGAGGGCCAGGTCACCATTCTCGATAGCGGCGTGCAGCCCGGCCAAAAGGTCGTTGTGGACGGAGCCGACCGCCTGCGGCCCGGCCAGATCGTGCTGGTCAGCCAGCCTCGCCAGCGTGCTCCGCAGCCCGCTGCTACTGTCGCCCCGCCTGCCGCCGGCGGCAAACCCGATAAGAGGGAACACCAGTGAGTCCTTCGCGGCCATTTATTCTGCGCCCGGTAGCCACCTCGCTGCTGATGGCGGCCATTCTGCTGGCGGGTTTCATCGGCTACCAGCAGTTGCCTGTCTCCGCGCTGCCGGAGGTGGATTACCCGATCATTCAGGTGCTCACCTTCTATCCCGGCGCGGGGCCTGAAGTGATGGCCTCGTCCGTGACCGCGCCGCTGGAACGCCAGTTCGGCCAGATGCCCGGCCTCAAGCAAATGACCTCGGTCAGCTCCGGCGGCGGCTCCGTCATCACGCTTGAGTTCAACCTCGACGAGAACATCGACGTTGCCGAGCAGGAAGTCCAGGCCGCCATCAACGCCGGCAACAGCTTCCTGCCCACCGATCTGCCCAACCCGCCCATCTACAGCAAGGTCAACCCCGCCGACGCGCCCATCATGACGCTGGCGCTCACCTCCGATTCGCTGCCTCTCGACAAGATCGAAGACGCCGCCGACACCAATCTGGCCCAGAAGATCTCCCAGGTCACCGGCGTCGGTCTGGTCTCCATTGCTGGCGGGCAAAAGCCGGCCGTCCGCATCCAGGCCAACCCCGCCCAGCTTGCCGCCTACAACCTCAGCCTCGAAGACCTGCGCACTGCGCTGGCTACCGCCAATGTCGACCAGGCCAAGGGCACTCTGAACGGCAATCGGCAGTCCTACACCATCGGGGCCAACGACCAGCTCATCTCCAGCAGCGACTACAAGCCGGTCATCGTTGCCTATCGCAATGGCGCTGCCGTCCGCGCCTCCGATGTGGCCACTATCGTCGATGCCGCCGAAAACACCCAGCAGGCCGCATGGATGGACCGCCAGCCCGCGGTCATCGTCAACATTCAGCGCCAGCCCGGCGCAAACATCATTGCCGTCGTCGACCGCATTCAGGCGCTCTTGCCGCAGTTGCAAACCAGCCTGCCCGCCAACGTCCACGTCAAGGTGCTCACCGACCGCACCGTCACCATTCGCGCCTCAGTCCGGGACGTGGAATTCGAGTTGATGCTTACCATTGCCCTGGTGGTCATGGTGATCTTCCTCTTCCTGCGCAATCTGGCCGCCACCATCATTCCCTCGGTCGCCGTGCCGCTTTCCATCGTGGGCACTTTCGGCGTCATGTACCTGCTCGGCTACAGCCTCAACAACCTCACCCTGATGGCGCTCACCATTTCGACAGGATTCGTGGTGGACGACGCCATCGTGATGATCGAGAACATCTCCCGCTTCATCGAAGAGGGCGACAGCCCGATGAAGGCCGCGCTCAAGGGCAGCGAACAGATCGGCTTCACCATCATGTCGCTCACCATTTCGCTGATCGCCGTGCTCATCCCGTTGCTCTTCATGAGCGATGTGGTCGGCCGTCTCTTCCGCGAATTCGCCGTCACCCTGGCCGTCACCATCCTCGTCTCGGCGGTGGTTTCGCTTACCCTGACGCCCATGATGTGCTCGCGCATTCTCAAGGACAAGAAGGTCGCCAAGCAGACCCGCTTCTACCACTGGTCGGAGAAGGTCTTCAACTCAGTCATTGACTCCTATGGGCGCGCCTTGCGCGTGGTTCTGCGCTTCCGTTTCGTAACCCTGCTGGTGACCATCTCCACCTTTGTCGCGACGATTCTGCTCTTCCTGGTCGTCCCCAAAGGCTTCTTCCCGGTGCAGGATACCGGCGTGCTGCTGGGCATCAGCGAAGCCCCCCAGACGGTGAGCTTCACCAGCATGGCCGAGCGCCAGCAGCGCCTAGTCGATGTCCTCCTGCAAGACCCGGCGGTCGAAAACGTCTCGTCCTTCATTGGCGTCGATGGAACCAACACCACCCTGAACTCCGGCCGCATCCAGATCAACCTCAAGCCGCTCGAAGAGCGCAAGATCTCCGCCACCGAAGTTATCCACCGCCTGCAGCCCAAGGTCGATGCCGTCGATGGCATTCAGCTCTTCCTCCAGCCCTTGCAGGACCTCACGGTCGAAGACCGCGTCAGCCGTACTGAGTTTCAATACGCTCTCGAAGATCCCGACCAGAACGAACTCTCCCGTGTCACCCGCCAGATGGTTTCCGAACTGGGCAAGGAAAGTGTCGTCACCGACGTTGCCAGCGACTTGCAGGACAAGGGCCTGGGCGCGCAGCTGGTGATCGACCGCGACACCGCCGCCCGCCTCGGCATCGCCATGGCCGACATCGACAACACCCTCTACGACGCCTTCGGCCAGCGCCAGGTCTCCACCATCTTCACCCAGCTCAACCAGTACCACGTGGTCATGGAAGTTGGTCAGAACTTCCAGACCGACCCGTCGGTGCTCAGCAATCTCTACGTCAAGTCGGGCAACGGAACCCAGGTTCCGCTGGCCTTGGTGGCGCACTGGGAGCAATCTCGCGCGCAGCTCGCCATTGGCCACCAGGGCCAGTTCCCATCCTCGGTGGTCAGCTTCAACCTCGCGCCCGGCAAGGCGCTCGGCGATGCGGTTGACGCTGTCAAGCGCGTCGAAAAGCGCATCCAGATGCCGGACGCCGTCAATGCCAGCTTCCAGGGAACGGCCGCGGCCTTCCAGACCTCGCTGGCCAACGAGCCGCTGCTGATCCTTGCCGCGCTCATCACCGTCTACATCGTTCTGGGCGTGCTCTACGAGAGCTACATTCACCCCATCACCATCATCTCGTCGCTGCCGTCGGCCGGCGTCGGCGCGCTGCTGGCGCTCATGATCACCCGCACCGATTTCTCTGTAATTGCCTTGATCGGCATCATTCTGCTCATAGGTATCGTGCAGAAGAACGCCATCATGATGATCGATTTTGCCCTCCAGGCCGAGCGCAGCGAAGGGAAGACCGCGGAAGAAGCCATCTTCCAGGCCTGCAAGTTGCGCTTTAGGCCCATCCTCATGACCACCATGGCCGCCATGCTCGGCGGCCTGCCCCTGTGGCTGGGCGGAGGCGTGGGCGCGGAACTGCGCCAGCCGCTCGGCATCACCATTGTCGGCGGGTTGCTGCTGTCGCAGTTGCTCACCCTCTTTACCGTGCCGGTGACCTACCTTTATTTCGACAAGCTGGCCAAGTGGATGGGCCGCCGCGAACGCGAACAAGGATTCGCCGAAGACGCCATCAGCGCCGACTGAGGAGAAGCAGAGACTTAGGGACTAGGGACTTAGGGATTAGGGACGAGGAACAGGGATCAGAGACTAGGTTGCGCAGATAGGGCGCTTTTGATGAAGTCGATGTTTTGAAAGGGCACGGCTTTACAGGCTGCGGAAAAACTCGATTCAGGGTGGCTTTGTAACAGGGCATGGCTTTAGCCGTGCCGATAAAGCCAATCAAATGAGCCGGGCTTTAGCCCCTGCT
>Ga0181517_10001277_pt1 | contig 28582 bp, 17 predicted proteins | sample PEATcosm2014_Bin_31_FD_119748 | JGI IMG/M metagenome (GOLD analysis project Ga0181517, IMG submission 119748) | Peatland microbial communities from MTU Mesocosm Facility, Houghton, MI, USA - PEATcosm2014_Bin01_30_metaG | ecosystem: Environmental > Terrestrial > Soil > Wetlands > Peat | place... | reverse complement strand
TTGCGAAGAAGCGCGATAGGAATGGCAGCGGTAATGGCAATGCTGGCGGCGGGCGCGGCCGCACAAACACAGAAGCCCTCGCCAGCGCCAAAGCCGGGGACGACCCAGACTGCGACGCCGGTGGCCGGGCAGGCTCCAACCGGGCCGGCAGCATCGGGACAGTCAGTACCCGCACAGCCAGCGCCAGGGCAGCCATCGGCCAGCCCGGCAGAGGCGAAGACTCCGGCAGCTCAGTCGGTGTGGTCGGTTCAGCTGGAAGGGAATGCAGGAACAGGGCTCGATGCGGTTTCTGTCTTTGCCAGCCAGCACGACGCGGCGATTGCCGGTGATCGGGTGGTGGCGATTTACCCGACACAGCCGGAGATCTCGCGAGGAGGCCGTCCGGTAATCGGCTACCGGATGGTTTCGCTCGACCTGACCAACGGCAAGGTGAAGGGCGAAAAGCAGATTGAGGGGCAGAGCCCGCCGTTCCTGTTTGCGACCGACGACGGGCATATCGACTACGGGCGGTCATCGCTGATCCGAATCAACCCCGATTTGACTGAAACTGGCGAAAAGTTCAACGAGGCCGAAGGCAGAATCACCGCAATCTCGCCGGATGGCAGCACGCTTGCGCACTGGACCCAGCAGGGAACCGAGATTGTGAGCGCGGACACCTTTGCCGTCTCCGGCGGCCCGATTCGCGGCCCCGAGCCGGCGGCGGTGAGCAAGAGCACGCTGCTGATAGACGACCCGCGCTGGGCCAGGGACTTTCCGCAGGACATCTCGTTTGTCGCACTGCTGGACCGGGGCAGGCCGTACCTGCTTTATCACGGAAAGTGCGGCGGGCACCCGGAGTTTCTGGCCGACGACAAGTTCATCTTCGTGGGCTGTGGCAAGGCGACGATCATGGACACGACTGGGAAGGTGCTGAAGGAGATTCCGCTGGCTGGGGGGCATGGGTGGTTTGCCGGTGTATCCCGCGACGGCAGCCGATTCGCGCTGGGGGCGTCGGAATATCCGGCGGGCGATCCGTCGTTTGAGGCCGGGGCGCTGATCACGGTGTATGACGCCGTGACCAACGAGCCACTGGCGACGGTGCCGACGGAAGCCGGTTTGGGGAGGCGGCCCTGGACCGCGTTTGCGCAGGATGGGCATTCGTTTCTGTGCGGAGATCCAGACAAGCTGACGCTCTACCGGATTCCCTGAGATTGAAAACCGGCAGGCGGCGATGCGCAAGTGAAACGGCTCCCCGGAAGATGATCCGGGGAGCCGTTTTTCGATGTTGGACAACGCTGGAAGCTACGCTTTGGCGGCACCCAGCAGAGCGTTGACCTTGGAAATGACCTGGAATGCATCGGCGACGTAGACGACGTCTGCTTTGCCGCGTGTCCAGCCGCAGTTGGGATCCAGACTGATGGCCCGGCGGTCGCCGATGAAGCGCCAGCCGACCACGTGCGGCTCTTCGCCGTGGCAACAAGTGGAAAGTCCCTTGGCGTGGCGAGGAGTTGCGCCGGTCTGGCCGATCTGGTTCATGTGTGTCAGGAAGGGAAGCACGGGCTGCCCGTCGCCGCCCTGATCGACCAGCGACTTGCTGCTGCCCAGGGATGCGCCGGAGGCGCGCAGGAATCCGAGGATCAGCTCGCCGCCGTCACTGGAATGAATCTGGCCGTCGGGCTGTTTCTTGGTCCAGCCGGCTCCGGCAACAAAAAGAAGTTTGGCGTCGGGGCGGATGGTCTGGGCGCCGTGGGAGGGAGCGCGGAGGCCGCTGACGGTGGTGCGGGTTACCGGGGCTTCGACGGCGATCTGTTCAACAGGTGCGGAGACGGGCTGGGCGGCGTCGTAGGCCTTTTGCGTGCCCGCGTCGAGCAACAGGAACCAGGGCCGGGCGGCGCGGCTGACGACTGCTTCAACGCGCTGACGATAGAACCAGCGGGTGGCCTCAATGGCTTCCGCGCCGGAGAGCGCGGTGATGTGCGTATCGATGAATCCGCCCAACCGGTGGGAGACTGCGGCGGCGACACGCACAACCCGCGAACTGGAGGGAGCGAGCACGATGCTGGCCTGAGCCGCCCGGCAAAGAGCTTCCACAGCCGCTGCATCGGTGGCGTAGCGGGGCTGCTCGAATACTTCGCCGGAGACGGAAAGCAGGCGCGCACCAGTCGCTCCGAGAGTGGCTGCGGCGGTTGCGGCGTCGGCGCCAAAAACGCCGATGGTCAGATTTGCCCCAAGCCGTTCGGCCAGTTGCGTGCCGGCGGTGACAGCCTCCAGGGAAGCCTTGGTGAGCACTGGGCTGCTGTCCGCGGAAACGTCGCCGCTCGATGCTGTATGCGCAAGTACGAGAATCGATTCCATGTCTACCCGTTATTGAAAAGAAATGATGTGCACATTGCGGATCTGAGAGCACCGATCGCTGAATATGCGTCGAATCGGATGCCAACAGGGCAGAGCAATTATATCTTCCGGGGCCCCAAGCCCACGGCCACAGCGGTTCCACAATTGCTATACCCAGGAGCCACTGACCTAAAGTGGCTTTTCCCTTAAGAAAAAGCCACCTTTCGCAGGACTAAAAAGGGCACGTGAATTGTGGAACCGCTCTACAGGGCTGGATCGCGGTTGAGGTGCTTGTTGTACTCGGGCGGGCCGCCGATGACCAGGCTGCTTGTGGTTTCACCATGAACGTACCGGCAGCACCAGTCGGTCTGGTGGATCTTGCCGGCGTGGGGCGAAAGCAGGCTGCGGTAAATGAGGCGGCCATAGAGGAAGATGTTGTCTTGCCAGGTTTCCACCCTCCGGATGGCCTCTTCGGACTTGCAGACCCATTTCACGTCGTCGCGGCCGAAGGGCTGCACCACGGTGGATTCGCCGGGAAGCAGAATGACGGGCGTGTTGAGGGGCTTCTCTCGCGAGAATTCCGGCTCTTTGGGGAGGTTTCGCTCCTCCGCGGCGATTCCGATGCGGTCGGCGGAGGCAATGATCTCGGCCGGGGATCGGCCGCGGTTGGTGGCGATGATCTTGAAGGTGTTGCGGCCTGCCGGGGAAGGCTCCACGGAGATCAGAATCCAGGGCCGTTCGGCATCCAGAATCGCTTGGGCATGCAGCAGCGCGGCATTAGCGCTTTCTATGGCTGCCTGGGCTATCGTTTCGTTTGCCCTTGTCTGGCGTTCGATCTTGCGCAGCGTCCCCACGGCAAGCATGATTCCCGCGTATCCGACGAAGGCAAGCAACAGGTTTGCGCCCCAGGAGATGCGGTCGCGCAGGGGCCAGGTGGGTGGCGGGGCTGGTGGGTTGGCAACGGTGATGCGGGGCTGGGGATGATCCTCACTGGCGGTGGGGCTGTCGGCCGGCTTCGGGCTCGATCCCAGGCTGCTCTGATCGCCCGGCGCATCCAAAGTGGTTGGGAGCGAAGACGTGGGAGCAGTCGCGTTGGTTGTGGTCTGAGTGGAATGGCCGGCACCCTGATGACCGGCGTCAGTGCTCCTGGCTGCCTGACCCGCAAGGGAGGCGGGTAAAGCGGTAAATAGCAGGATGGCGGTCAAGAGCACAAAGAATCTGAACATGATAACGAAATGTATCACGTTAAAACTGTGCCACGGCGGAGAGCAGCCGGCAGGCTTGGAGAGTCCTGAAGGCGAAGCTGCGACGCGGACGGGAGAGGGCGGCCCGGCGTGCGGAGAAAGCCGGACAGAGCGAACAAGAAGCGGCTGATCTAAATGCAATTTGCAACCCCTTCGCCGCCGCCCAAAACCGGACTGAATGCGCAAAACAGTGATTCGAGGACGCCAGCCGATGAATTTTTGTGTCAGGCTATTGCTTCAAGTGGTACCTGTTTCACAGGCAGAGAACCCTTCGTATCGAGGAGGCGGCTCTACAAGGTACCCTTTGCGAATGGGGCTATTGTGCCCGGCTGTTTTGCTGCGCCTGAGGCAGTTGACGGTATAGAGCGTGGAGCGAAAGTCCAAAAATCAAGCTGCCGGGTTTGTCCATACAAGGATTATGTGGCCTGGATCAAATGGTTTTTGAGTGAAGAATCGCGGATACGGTCCTCAGGAATAGAAACTGGAGCCAGGATATGCACTCTTTAGCGTGGTGGCCGACCGTCGTGATGGTGACGGTGGCGACAATCACTGACCTGCGTTCCCGGCGGATTCCAAACTGGCTGGTGTTTCCTTTCATGGCCCTGGGGCTGGTTGTGGCTTTGTGGGCGCATAGCTGGCATGGTTTGGGCCAGAGCCTTGAGGGGTTTGGGCTCGGTGTGCTGGTTTATGGGCTTCTGTTCATGCTGGGCGGGATGGGCATGGGCGACGTGAAACTGATGTCCGCAGTAGGGATCTGGGTTGGTCCGGTTCAATTGGTTTGGGCCATGATCATCACCGGTCTTGTGGGCGGGCTGATGGCCTTGTTTGTAGGAATTGCGGGCGGATATCTGAAGGATTCCCTGAAAGGAATTGTCCGTCTAATCTTCGGATGGAAGAAGAATGGATTGCGCCCCCACCCGGAGTTCTCGCTCGATCACCCGGGGGCGCACAAAATGGCGTATGCGCCGGCCATCGCGATTGGGACACTTCTGTCGTTTTTCGCCCATTGAGTTTCGGGTTCGGCGTGCATACAGATCGGTAGCAAAGGGAATTTGGGCCAAGTGCTGGGAACAAGACAGGCAACAAGAGGTGGAAATTCGATGAAAACCAACAGTGGCGCCGATCTGGATGCTCCGCACGGCGAGCCGTTCAGTTCGGACGACCTGTCGATTGCGGTGGTCGGCCCTGACGAAAGATTGCGCAAGGCGGTAGTCGGCGCAATTGCGGGATACCATCGCGGGGAGATACGCCAGTTTTCCTCCTATCCGCCCAGCCTGGAGGAACTGCCGCATTTGATTCAGCAGCACTTCAACGTCATCCTGATCGAGTGGGACAGCGATCAGGAGTACGCGCTTCAATTGGTGGAGGCGATCGGCGCCGGCGGCAATACGACGGTCATGGTTTATTCCAGCGAGAAGGAACCGGAGCGGACCAACCCCGAAATGTTGATGCGTTGCATGCGCGCGGGGGCGAGGGAGTTCCTGAGCGCGCCCTTTGCGCAGGATGCGGTTGCCACCGCGCTGGCAAGGACCGCGGTGCGCCACATGACAGCACGCACGACAAAGAAGTCAGGCGGCCGGCTGCTGGTCTTCTGCGGATCGAAGGGCGGGGCGGGCGTAACCGCGATTGCCTGCAATTTTGCGGTTGCGGTTGCCCAGGAGTCGTCGGAGAGCACGCTGCTGATCGACCTGGATCTGCCGCTTGGCGATGCGGCGCTGAATCTGGGCATCACGCCCGGGTACTCGACGATAGACGCATTGGAGAATTTCAGTCGGCTGGATTCGATTTTCCTTTCCAAGCTGCTGGTGAAGCATAGTTCGGGCCTTTATGTGCTGGCGGCCCCGGGGAATTACTCCGTTTATCAAGCCTCGAACGAGGCGATTCTGAAGCTGCTGACGGTTGCGCGGCAGGAGTTTCAGAATGTGGTGGTGGATGTGGGCTCGAAGCTCGACATTACGGGCAACTCGGCTCCGTTCAAGGACGCGGACACGATTTACCTGGTGACCCAGTCGGGCATCCCGGAGCTGCGCAATGCGAACCGCCTGATTCAGCAGAATGCCGAGGCTGAGGGCCCTAACCTTGAAGTGGTGCTGAACCGCTATGTGTCGCGCGGGATGAGGGTTTCAGACGACGATATCAAGAGGGCCCTGACCAAGCCTGCCCGCTGGAAGATTCCGAACGATTATGCCGCGATGAGTCAGATGCACGATACGGCCATGCCGGTGACGTCAACCGACTCCCTGATTGGCCGGCAATTCGAGCAGATGGCGCGATCGGTTTGCGGCCTGCCAGAGGTTCCTGAGAAAAAGAGGGGATTCTTCAGCTTCAAGAGGAATTCCCCGGCGAGGAAAGCGCCGGCCGACGACTACTCCGCGAATAGAGGCGATCAAGGTGCGGAACGGATGGTTCCCGCCAACCTGACCACCCTGAATTTGATGCCGGATGAACCGGGGCTGGACGCCATTGTGCCGCGGGACGCAGACGGCTCGCCTGGAGCCGATGCGATTGAATTCGTCGACGTAAGGCGAAATTCCGGGGCCGAACCTGAAGCGGATCGGCACAATGCGGCTTGGGGACAGGAAGCGTACGAGGATTCTCCTGCGGAGGTTAGGGAAGCCCCGCCGGCGGAGGCTGCCGACGAGCAGGCGGAAACCGGTGAACCCGAAACGCGGATCTACGGCGGCGACCTCTATCTGCGGGGAGAGGATGGGAACTGGATCTACCAGGGACCGGCTGTTCCAGAACCGGAGCAAGAGAAACCGGTGCTCCAATGGCCGACGCCCGATTCGATTCCGAGTGGCACTCCGCTGGGCGACAAGCAGCTCAACGCTACAGCCTCGGTTCCGGGTACGTTTGTGTACATTCCCGCGCCCGGATACGTGCTTGCGCCGGGGACGCACGCGCTGTGGGTGACCTTTATCCCCAACGCGGGCGGCGCCAACGCCATGGTCCAGTCCTGTGTGACGTTGGTGGTTGAGAAGGAAAGGCAGGCGGTTTCATTGCCTGCGCCTGCTTCGGCGTCGGTCTGGACGCCAGCCGGCAAGGCCACGATGGAACGGGGAGAATCCGGAATAGGAAGCTTCGACGATTCCTCTCACTGTTTTGTGGACGTGCGAATCTCCCCAGACAGAGGTTCGTCGCCGGGCTTGTCGAAGCCGGAGATTCTGGACTTCACTCTGCCCGCCCCGGCAATGCCCGTTCGCGAAGCGCTGGAGACGCCGGCGATTGCCTGGCCGAATCCCGCGGCAATTTTCTACGGCGCACGGCTTGACAGTACACAACTCAATGCCACGTCGCCGGTAGCCGGCAGTTTCCGGTATTCGCCACGGGAGGGAGAATTGCTGGCCGCTGGCAGGCACCGCCTGACGGCGCGCTTCATTCCTGCGGATGCGTCGCGGTACGCAGCGGCCGACGCGGAGGTTTCGCTGCTGGTGGCCGCGGTTTCGTCGGTGGTCGACTGGCCCCAACCCGCGGCGATTCCATATGGAACGCCTTTGGGAATTACGCAGTTGAACGCGGCCGCTTCCGTTCCGGGGAGCTTTCGATACACCCCGGGCGAAGGGGAAGTTCTGCCCGCTGGCCGGCACCGGCTTTCGGCGCTGTTTACCCCTGAGGATGCGACGAATTACCTTCCGGCCCAAGCCGAGGTGTTGCTGGCTGTCACTTCGATCCCGGCGGAGGTGGAGTGGGCAAGCCCCGCATCGATACCATTTGGAACACCCCTGAGCGCGGCGCAGCTGAATGCAACGGCATCGGTTCCCGGCACATTCATCTATACCCCCGCTGAAGGCGATGTTCTGCCGGCCGGGAGGCACATGCTGCAAGTGGCGTTCAATCCGAACGACGCCACCAACTACACCTCGGCGCAGGCCGAGACGCCGCTGGTTGTGACTTCGACGCTTACGGCGATCAACTGGAGCAATCCGGTCGCGATTCCGTATGGTACCCAGCTCGGTATTGCGCAGTTGAACGCGACGGCGAACGCTGCTGGGGTGTTCACGTACACACCGGAAGAAGGAACCGTTTTGCCGGTGGGCCGGCATACCTTGAAGGCCAGCTTCAAGCCGAACGACAGCTCGAACCATCTGGAGACAACCGCAGAGGTAACTCTGACGGTCATCAAGCAGCGGCCGGCGATTTCCTGGCCAGCGCCTGCGCCGATCGTCTGCGGGGTCGCCCTGAGCGCCGACCAGCTGAATGCCACGGCCTCGGTGCCGGGCACTTTCGTTTACATCCCAGGGGCCGGCGCTGTGCTATCGGCGGGCAAGCACACGCCCACTGTCATCTTTACGCCGGAAGACACCGCGAACTTCACGACCACACAGACTGCGGTATCGCTGAACGTGCTGAAGGCCACGCCGGTGGTCGATTGGCCGACGCCGAACGAACTGCCGTATGGCTCAGAGCTGACCTCGGCGGAGCTGAATGCCACCGCATCGGTTCCTGGGGTGTTTACCTATCATCCGGACATCGGAGACCGGCCGGGAGAAGGGGGCCAGACTCTTACTGTGACATTCACCCCTTCGGATACGGCGAACTACAGGACGGTGGAAATGTCGGTGACTTTGACGGTTACACCGGCTGCGCCCATCGATATAGGCTGGCTGGCTCCGGCGGCCATTGCCTACGGTACCCCGCTGAGTTCGCTACAACTGAATGCCACGGCTTCAATTCCGGGGACGTTTTCGTATACGCCAGCCGAAGGTGAAGTCCTGAATGCCGGCGATCACACACTTTCAGTGACGTTCAGCCCCTCCGACAGCAGGTTTCCGAGTTCGCGGCATTGGGTGGAGCTGACGGTTTTCAAGGCAAAGCCGGAGATCGCCTGGCAGATGCCGGAGCCGATCCCGTTCGGCACGCCCCTGGATAGCGCGCAACTGAACGCAAGGGCTTCGGTTCCAGGCAAATATACCTATATTCCCGCCGCGGGCGAGAGGCCGATGGTGGGACGGCAGAAGCTCTCGGTTCTGTTTACCCCGCAAGACAACCAGAATTTTGCTCCTGGGCGAGCCGATGTTTATCTGGAAGTGACCAGGGCGGCGGCAGCCGTATGGTGGCCGAATCCGGGTCCCATCAGCTATGGGACGCCGCTCAGCGCGACGCAGTTGAATGCAACCTCTTCGGTCCCAGGGACATTTGTATACGCTCCCGCGGCAGGAACGGTTCTGACGCCGGGCATTCAGCAGCTGTCGGTGACGTTCTATCCGGAGGATGCTGCCAATCTTGCCCAGGTCCTCGCGACAGCCACACTGGTGGTGCATGAATTGCCGAATCTGGGCTTTGCGGCGCCGCGGAACCTCCATGCCGACATCTACGATTCGTTTCAGGCGCCTCGCACCAATGCCGCGAGCTTTGTGCTGCGCAGGCGCTGGATCGATGAGGCAGGCGAGGAACCGGAAAGAGCTGCGATCGCGGCGCAGAGCAGCGAAGCGCGCCAGGCGATCCTGCCGGAGACGTCACACGCGGCGGTGCAGGCTGCGCCGGAACCATCGGGAACCGATGCGGGCGCGAGCCTGCAGGAAGAGCCGGAGACGCGCACCTACAAGGGGATCACATATATCAAGGCCCCGGACGGCGAATGGCATCGTCTGCCTGACTGACCTTCCACAAACGGGAACCCCGCCTGCCGGATGTGGCCGATTGCCGGCTTCCGGCTCACGCTGGGCGGCGGATTGTTTCATAATGGCTGTACAACGTCAGGCAGTGTCTTTGAGACGAGAGGTTTGAAGTGGAGCTTTTGAATTTTGCGGCCTATAAGGCTGAGATCCATCGGGACCTGATCTCCAAGCTGGATCTGGAGAAGCTCTCTCGCGTCAACTCGAAGCAGGCGCGGGCCGCCGTGGCAAGTCTGGTGCAAGAAATCATTGCGGAACACCGGGTGCCGCTGAATCTTGAGGAACAGGAGAAGATTCAATCGGATCTGCTCGACGAGGTTTTTGGCTTGGGCCCGCTGGAGCCGCTGCTGAAGGATCTGAAGATCTCCGATATTCTGGTCAACGACAAGGATCACGTGTTCGTGGAAAAGGGCGGCATTCTGCAGCGGGTGGATACTTCGTTCCGCGACGACCGGCACCTGCTCCAGATCATCGATCGCATCGTCTCGCAGGTGGGCCGCCGGGTGGACGAGTCTTCGCCGATGGTGGACGCCCGCCTTCCGGATGGTTCGCGTATCAATGCCATCATTCCCCCGCTGGCGCTGGACGGCCCGTCGATGTCGATCCGCCGCTTCGGCACCGGTCCTCTGGCAGCCAATCAACTGGTTCAGCTGAAGAGCATTTCCGCTCCCATGATGGAAGTGCTGCGGGCGGCGGTGCGCGCGCGCATCAGTATTTTGATTTCGGGAGGAACGGGCGCCGGCAAGACGACCTTCCTGAACATTCTTTCCCAGAACATTCCCCAGACCGAGCGGGTGATCACGATTGAAGACGCGGCCGAATTGCGGCTGGCGCAGGAGAATATCGTCCGGCTTGAGACCCGTCCGCCCAACGTGGAAGGGAAGGGCGCGATCCGGCAGCGGCAGCTCTTGATCAACAGTCTGCGTATGCGCCCGGACCGCATTATCATCGGCGAGGTGCGCGGCGAAGAGGCGTTCGACATGTTGCAGGCCATGAACACGGGCCACGAAGGCTCGATGGCCACCATCCACGCCAACACCGCGCGCGACGCCATCAGCCGCCTGGAGTCGATGGTGGCGATGACGGGCATGACGCTGCCTGAGAAGACGGTTCGCCAGCAGATTTCCTCGGCCATCACCATCGTCGTGCAGATCTCGCGCATGAGCGATGGAACCCGCAAGGTGATGAGCATTTCTGAGATCACAGGGATGGAAGAGAGCGTGATCACCATGCAGGATATCTTTACGTTTCAGAGGAAGGGCATTGGGCCCGACGGCAGGGTGGTGGGCGTGTTCATGCCGACCCGGATCCGTCCCCGGTTCCTGGACCGGCTCAGCGTGGCGGGCATCAATTTGCCGTCGAGCATGTTTGAAACCGCAATGGAAGTCAACTAGGAAAGCAGGTCCTGAGACATGCTTGCGCTGATTGTGGCGATTTTTATCGGTGTATTTTCGATCGCGACGCTGGTGATATTACTGGTGGCGGGTGGCAAGCCCGCGCAATCCAAGCATGCGGTCGCGGCGATCGAGTTGAGCCAGCCGGTTGCGAAGGCGGATGTACACGTACAATTCTCCGATTTCCGCAAGAATGTCATGCTCAGCGCGGTGCCCTTCTTCAACAATCTGCTGCTGAAGTTGGAAGTGGCGCCATACCTGCGCATCCTGCTTTATCAGGCCAGCCTGCGCTGGAGCGTCGGGCAGCTTGTGCTGGGGTGCGCGGGCTGTGGCGTGGTGCCTTTCTACGCGGTCTACCTGCGCACGGGAAGCCTGTTGCTGGGGATGGCGGTTGGGCTTCCGCTGGCTTTTGCGCCGCTCGGGTTGGCGTACTACAAGCGCGGCAAGCGCTTTGCGCGGTTTGAGGAAGTGCTGCCGGAAGCGCTCGATTTGCTGGTGAGCGCGCTGCGCGTGGGGCAAAGCTTGAATTCCGCCCTGGGCCTGGTGTCGCGCGAATGCCCGGCACCGGTGAGCACCGAATTCAGAATCTGTTTCGATGAGCAGAATTTCGGCCTTGAAATGCGGGTCGCCCTGGAGAACCTGACCACCCGGGTTCCTTTGCAGGACCTGCGCATTGTGACCACCGCGATCATGATTCAGAAGGAAAGCGGCGGCAACCTGGCGGAAGTTCTGGAAAAGTGCGCAAGCGTGATCCGGGAACGCTTCCGCCTCAAGCGGCAGATCATGGTGCACACCGCGCAGGGGCGGATGACGGCGTGGGTTTTGACCATGCTGCCCATTGGCCTGGGTGTGGCGATGTATTTCATCAACCCGGAGATGATGAGCATTCTCTGGCATCGCCCGGTCGGCATCAAGCTTCTTTGGGCAGCCGGCGGCGCGATGACGCTGGGCACTTTGATGATCCAGAAGATTGTCCGGCTGGACGTATAAGGGGACGCGATGTTATTAGCGATTCTGGCAGGCTTTAGCATCTTCGCGGTGATCGCCCTGGGGGGATTGCTGCTGGCTGTTCCCAAGGCCAAGCCACGCAAGATTACGGCGATGATCCGTTTGCCTGAAGTGGAAAGGCCGGCGGGCATGCGCAACAGCTTTCAGCAGGCGAGCGCATCACTGGCCGGAATTGTGGGCCACTTCGAAACTGCGCTGCCCAAGAGCGCGGCGGAGGTCTCGATTCTGAAGCACCGGCTGATCAGCGCCGGCTATCGCAAGGACGCGTCGGTTCAGATCTTCTACGGCGCAAAGTTCCTGCTGATCGTTACCCTGGTGGTGCTTTCGCTGGCGACCGGGCTGGCCAGCATGAACTACTTTTTTGTGCTGATCGCGGATTTGGCGATCGGGTTCATGGCGCCGGACTTCTGGCTGGAAAACCAGATCAAGAAACGCCAGAAGCAGATCCGGCGGAGCCTGCCCGATGTGCTCGACCTGATGGTGATTTGCGTCGAAGCAGGCCTGAGCATGGACCAGGCGACGGCGCGCACCGCCCAGGAAGTGACCAAGGGTGCGGAAGCGATCAGCGACGAACTGAGCGTGGTGGTGCTGGAGCAGCGGGCGGGTTGTCCACGCGCCGACGCGTGGAAGCACATGGCGGACCGCTGTGATGAGGAAGCGATCCGCAACCTCGTCTCTGTCTTGGTTCAGGCCGAGCAGTTTGGCACCAGCGTGGCGAGGACATTACGGGTTCATTCCGATATTCTCAGGAGCAAGCGGGTCCAGCAAGTGGAGGAGATGGCGGCGAAGACTACGATCAAGATTCTTTTTCCGCTGGTGGTTTTCATCTTCCCGGTTCTGTTTCTGGTCACCATCGGGCCTGCTATGATCCTCATGATGGAATCGTTTCAGAACGCAACAGGTCACTAAAGGCGGAAAGGAGAGTTGCTATGGATACTGTCACACTGGTTCGGGCTGCATGCGCAGTCCTGGCCATAGTGCTACTGGTCATCATCGTTCAGCGTCGTCGCAAGCGGTCCCGCTAGCAACGTCTCGAGTGGATTCTTGGCAACTGCGGGCAGAACACACGCGTTTTCATTAAACCCGCAGATCCTCTGGCAACAGATTCTTCCCTTCAATGGGGTCTGGCGCAGGGAGGAAGCAACTTGTGCAAAAGGGAGAAGGGGCGCGACGCCAGAGCGGAGAGTCCCTTTCCCTGGGAAATGCTGAAAACGTCTCGCGAAATGCTGAAGACTTGTTGAATTTGTTGGGTGGGTGGACGAATGAGTTCAGGGAAAAGCTGGTTTGAGCGGTTCTTTTCAACGGCACAGGATAATCGGAGGGCCGAACGCAAGCCCCATCCGCCCCTGATCGCTCATTATTGGACCGGCGCGGCCCCCGCGGGCCAAGGAATTCAGGATATAAGCAAGACCGGATTGTTTCTGGTGACGGAGCAGCGCTGGTATTTGGGAACAATCGTCAAGATCATATTGCAAAGAACGGATGCCGCCGACGAGAATCTTGAAGATTCGATTGCGGTGATGGCCAAGGTTGTGCGCGCGGACTCGAATGGCGTGGGGCTTCAGTTTGTTGTAGAGAAGTCAAGTCCGCCTCGTCCTGGGCAGAGCAAGCTCGATGCGGTTGCCGACCAGAAGACCCTGGATGAGTTTTTGCAGCGCCTGCAAGCCGGCAAGGACGGGCTTCGTCTGGAAGTCGGATCGTAGCGATCCGCCCGGCCTCAGTCTGTCGATTCAGGGATGATCAGCAGAACTTCGACGCCCGTGTTCAATCCATTTTGCGCGGCGGGTCTGAATATCCAATGCTGAAGGGTATCGACCAGGTATCCGGCCTGCTCGAAGTCGGGCGGAAACACGACCGCCATCTGCTGAAAGCGCCCATTCGCATCCAGCATCCCGTGAACCACCAGCGCATCCGAGTTAACGGAGCCGGGCGGCAGCGACGGTACCAGGATGTCGGTGGGCCAGGGGGCTTCCAGGCGCGCCGAACTGCCGGTTCCGGCGTCCAGCTTGGCGCGGGGGATCGAGTATTGCAGGATCCAGTTCTTCGGCTGGCCCACGTGGAGATAGACCGTGTAGGAGAGCCTTCCACTCCAGATGCCGGCGGTTTCGGGATACTCCTCGTCAAATGAGTTTCCGATCGTGACAATGGGGAATTTCCCGTCTTTGGGCAGGATGATCCGTTTCACCGAGGGATCGCCGCCAGCCCCGTGGCCGGAGCTTTCGCCGGGTTTGCCGAGCGCATGCGGGCCGCTGCCAGCGGTTTCTGTCGAGATGGTCTTGGGACTGACCTTGTCTTTTTCAGGAGCGCTGCCGGCTTTTGCTGCCTCATGCGGATCGCTGGAAAGCCCTGCGGCCGGGGGCGCGGGCGATTTCTCGTTCACCGGCGGCAGAACGACAGTTCCCTCGTTCATGCGCAGATCCGAGAGCGAAGTCACGGTCGCGGTTGCCAGCTGGGTGGATAGCTTGGATGTAGTTTGCGGCGCTTCCTGCTTAAGCTCGGGACCGTGCACGGTAACCGCTGTCGTAGTGGTGGGGAGTACCGGGAGTTTCTGGCTTTCGAAAGCAGTGCTGTTGATGGCGATATCGGCCAGTGTGGATTCGCGGTTGGGCGGTTGCACGGATGCCCTTATCTCGGCTGCGAAGTTCTCCTGGGGCGGTGGAGGCGCAATCTTCGGGTTAGGCAGCGGCTGCGGGGAGCGGAGCACCAGGAGCGGAACAGGCAGCGGACGGGGAAGCTGCGGAGCAGGGGGTACGTCCGACTGGATGAGGGTCTGGAGCGCGGGTGTGGCGGGAGTGTCGGGAACCGCCATGGGCGCGTGACCTGCGCTGCTTGCCCCGCGCGATTGTGCCAGTGCATTGGAGCGGCGGGGGGAATTGGTCTTGTCGGCGGGAACCGGACGCGGCACTGGGAAGTCGGGCATGTGCATCTCGACGGTCCGCATTTTCGCAGGCTTTTTGAGGGGCGGTCGGGTGGCCAGCGGCGCTTGAACGAGTCCAAAGAAGAGCAGCGCGAACAATACGCCATGCATCAGGGCCGAGATGGCCAGCGAGAGGGGATCGCGGCGCGGCTCGGTGATCTGAGAAAAGAGCGTTGTCATGCTGAAAGTCCGGATACGCAGCGGAATTCCTCCCTATGGCGGTTTCAGGAATGGTGTACATCGGAGCCAATCCCCTCAAGTCGACGCGAGCACCAGCGAGTGGCGACCCTGAATGAAGCGGGATTGGGCATAGCTTTCCTGGAACCGCTCTGATTGCCTCATCCCCATTCTTGCAGAAGCGGGAGGCCGGAGCGGTAGAGCTGGAACGGTTCCGCGGCGAGTTTTCCCGTTGCGCGAAGGCTTTCCCTCGGTCGGAGCCCTGCTGTCGCACCTCCAAGGCCCAGACGAAGAAAAGGCTTGCCCTTAACCCATGTCGAATTAGGTACTACCTGGCGAATTGCACTGAAATGGCTACATTCCGGCATAGAATGGATACACGCATTTAGGGTGCCGAAGTTCGCTCGATTGAAAATGGCGATTTGCCGCATGAATCTGGCGCAGATTAGTTAGGGTTTCAGCCAAGCCCCGCAACTGCGGTAACTCTCCCTGGCCGCACAACCAGTTGAACAGGATCTCCGCATGAATCGAAGAGTTGTCACAGTTCTATTCTTGGCATTTGTCGTTGCTCTTGCCTGCACGGTCTTCGTGTGGCGGAAATTGACGGCCGGCGCGGCAGGCGCGCCGCAAAAGTCGAATACGGTGGCGGTGGTTGCGGCGGCGGAGAACATCAAGCTGGGAACAGTTTTGACGGCGGGCAATTTGACTACGATACAGATTGCGGGCGCGCTGCCCCAGGGGGCAATCCGCGACCCGAAAAGCGCCATCGGACGTGGCGTTATCTCGAATCTCTACCAGGGCGAGCCGATTCTGGAGAGCCGGCTGGCGGTGGTTGGTTCAGGCGGCGGACTGGCGGCGACGATTCCCAACGGTATGCGCGTGTGCGCGATAAAAGTGGATGATGTGGTGGGTGTGTCGGGGTTTGTGACGCCGGGGATGCGCGTGGATGTGCTGGTTTCCGGTAATCCTCCGGGTTCCCAGACCGGCAGCCAGGGACCGGTAGTCAAGACAGTTCTTCAGAACATCGAAGTGAAGTCGGCGGGCACAGATATTCAAAAGGACGCCGAAGGCAAGCCGCAGCAGGTGCAGGTGGTCAACTTGCTGGTGACGCCGACGCAAGCCGAGATTCTGAGCCTGGCTGCGAGCCAGACCCGCATCCAACTGGTGCTGCGCAACCCGCTGGATACGCAGATTGCCCAGGTTCCGGGGGATGCTATGGCGAACCTGTTTTCGGGTACGGCGGCAGGGGTAAAATCGACGGCCGCGAGTATCCCCGGGCAGAAGGCTGGGGCACGAAAGCCAGCTCCCGCGTACATCAATGTGGAAGTACTGAACGGGTCGACACGCACCACCGAGAGATTTCCCGTTCCCGAGGGCAGGCAGTGAAAGAAAGATCTGGAGTTTTCATCGTTTGTCTCGGCTCGGTCCTGGTTGTCTGCGCCGCTGCGGTGCTGCGGGCGCAGGCTGTGCATGCTTCTTCGCAGTCGGGGATAGTTTCCAGCCAGGATGCGTCGAACGACCTTTCCGTTGCGGTAGGGAAATCGGTGCTCGTCGACTTCACCGAGCCGATGGTGCGCGTGGCCGTCGGCATGGACGAAATCGCGGCGGTGACGGTGACCAGCCCGACCGAAGTGATGGTGAATGGCAAGGCCCCAGGACAGACAAGCCTGATTGTGTGGCAAAAGGACGGAAGTCGCCAGTTCTTCAACATCACGGTGCGGCGGAGCACGTTTGAGTCAACCGACCGGCTCGATGCGGTGCGACGTCAGTTGATGATGGAGTTGCCGGGACAGGCGATCAAGGTGAGCTCCGAGAACGGGGCGATCTTTCTGCGCGGCACCGTTAGGGATCTGGAGAGTTCGAATCGAGCTGTAGAGATCGCGTCGACTGCATTAGGCGCGACGGCAGGCGCAGATTCGGCGGCGAAGGGTGCCCCAGGCGCTCCGGCGCCGGCTGCCGGAGGAGCTTCTGGCAAGGTGGTGAACCTGCTCTATGTGGATGTGCCCGCAGCGGAGAAGCAGATTCTGCTGAAAGTGCGGTTTGCCAGCGTAGATCGCAGCAAGGCCAAGCAGTTGGGCATCAACCTGGCGAGCCTGGGGATGGGAAACACGGTAGGCGGCATCTCGACAGGCCAATTCAGTCCTCCAACGCTTACCGGCGCAACCTCGACCTCGGTGGCTACGGCGGCGTTTTCGAACACCTTGAACATCGTGGCGGAAACCCCCGGCAACCTTCCCATGTCTGTGGGTATTCAGGCGCTGGAGACCAAGGGCGTGGTCGAGGTGCTTGCCGAACCCAACCTGCTGGCGGCAAACGGCAAACAGGCCAGCTTCCTGGCCGGCGGCGAGTATCCGTATCCGGTTCCGCAGGCTGGCGCGGGTGGTTCTGCCCCGACGATCACGATCATGTTCAAGGAATACGGCGTCCGGTTGAACTTCATTCCGACCATTACTCCCCGCGGATCGATTCGCCTGCAGGTGGCCCCGGAAGTGAGTTCGCTGGATTTCACCAACGCGGTTGAGCTTTCGGGTGCGGAAGTACCGGCCATCACCACGCGCAGGGTGAAAACCGAGGTCGAGTTGAACGACGGGCAAAGCTTTGTGATTGGCGGCTTGCTGGATAACCGCGAGACCGAAACTTTGCAGAAGATCCCATACCTTGGCGACGTACCCGTGCTGGGCAGGTTCTTTCAGTCGATGACGCGCAGCCATACCAATACGGAGCTGATTGTGGTGGTGACGCCGGAACTGGTGGATCCAATCCCGGCTGGCGCGCCGTTGCCCAGTCTGAAGTACCCGACGAAGTTCCTGCCGCCGAACTCCGATACTCCAATGCAAAACCCGGACGGAAAGGTCGCGCCCGCAACTCCGGTGACGCCGCCTCCGATTCCGGTGGAGAAGCTGGAGGACAGCCTGAAGCCTGAAACGCCCCTGGTGATCGAGGGCGGAATATCCCAGGGTTCAGGGAGTGGTTCATCCACTCACTAGTCCCTTCAGGGCGAGTCCGAACCTCTGGACATCGAGCTCGAAGCGCAGGGAGGTTGCTGAATGCCGCTTGACGCCACGCCGGATTTCCGCGCGCAGTTGAGTGCGGAGCAAACCACCGGCACGCTCTCGCGAGTCTGGAAATGGATCGTGCAACTTCGCAGGCCTGCGCCGGAAGAGTGGGTGCAGGTGACCAACCTGAACAGCCGAATGGTCGTAGCCAGCCGCGCAAAAGTCGCCAGCCAGGGAGCCACGCGCAGAAAAGGCCTGTTGGGCCGCAAAGGGCTGGAGAGCGGCGAAGGGCTGTGGATTCTTCCCTGTGAGGCAGTGCATACCTTCGGTATGAAGTTCGCGATCGACCTGGTTTACCTGGACCGCAAGCACAGGGTGAAGAAGGTGCTGAACGCCGTGCCGGCATGGAGACTCTCTGCATGCCTGTCGGCGCATTCGGTGCTGGAACTGCCGGCGGGCACCGTGCGAACCACCCAAACCAGGCGCGGCGACCAGTTGGAGATCTCTCCTTCGACTCAGGATTGAGAGCGGCGGGCAAGATGTTGCCGCCCCAAGCGCATGCAGGGAACAACCGGAGAATTCATTGCGTAGGAGAATGGGAGGGTTGGCCTGCGTCCGCAGTGCGCTTTCCCAGATCAAGGAGCTATCCATGCATAAGGATTTTGCGATTAAAGCTGTCGGGCTGATCGGTTTGGCGGCGTTGCTTGCGGTTGCGGTTTCCAATGGGTATGCCAAGTCGCCGGAGGTCACGAAGAGCAATTCGGGCACGATCACGATCGTATTCAAGGACGGGCACCGGCAAAGTTTCAACCTGGCGGATATCGACAAGATCGAATTTCCGGCCGCTGCCGCCAACACTTCGTCCGTGGTCGCACCAGGTCAGCCGCCGCGCGGGCACTACCTGGGGAAATGGGAAGTCGGTGACGGAAGCGGGAACAATTTTTTTATCACGCTGCGGGATGACGGCGGCGCTTCTCGGTCGCTGGGCAACGAGCACGGAAAATGGGTTTATATGGACGGGGAGGCGCTGGTGACGTGGGATGACGGCGCACAGGACGCCATCCGCAAGGTTGGCTCCAAATATCAGAAGTTCGCCTATCACGCGGGCAAATCGTTCACGGATGCGCCGGACAACGTAGCCCCTGCGCGGAACACCACTCCGCGGCCGATCTAAACGCCGAATTTCCAATCAACCTGGAACCTTTGGCGAAGAGGCGGCTCTAGCGCGAGCCTGGAGCTGGTTGAGGCCATTTGCGCGCAATGAATGGGCCACCTCCATACTTCCCGATTGCGCGGTCCACCCAAAGCGAAGCTCTGTTGGGTGCAGGCAGGAAGGCTGCTATAAAGACCAAGAACTCTGATGCGGGAATGAGACAGTGCTCGATCTGGCTGCTGCAAACGATGGATGACAGACGCAACGGGCCGGATAGTATATTTTGCGTAATCGATTTTGCAGTTAATTCCTGATTCTGTTTGCCGGCAAAGGAGAAAAAGTGGCGCCTTCGCGTAGAGAGTTCCTCATCCACGGCTCGATTCTTGGTTCGGTTGGCTTGCTCGGCACAGCGCTTCCGCTGGAAGCGGCACAGGCGTCCGCGCCAGTCGCGTCGGGCCAGACTCCGCCGCCCGGAGAACCACCTGCCTTTGGCACAGCGCCCGCAGTCGGGCCTGAAGTCTCGGCGGCGACCTTTGCCGAGGCTGAAAAGCTGGCGCAAGTGGAGATGACCGCCCCCGACCTAGCTATGGCGGCAGGGAACTGGCGCATGCAGATGGCGCCTTTGCTGGAACGGCGCACCGGGCCGCGCAAGATGGTTCTGGAGCCGGAACTTGCGCCCGCTACTCTTTGGAACCCGCTGGTTCCCGACAACGCCAGTGAGAATCGCAAGGAAAGCGTCGCGCAGGAAGCAAAGCAGCCTTTCGTGCGCAGCCAAGCGGATGTTCCCCTGCCGGCGCACGACGATGAAATCGCGTTCGCGCCGGTGGCGCAACTCGCGCGCTGGATCGAGGGCCGGAAGCTGACTTCGGTTCGATTGACAGAGATCTATCTGGACCGGCTGGAGCGCTTCAACGGAAAGTTGAATTGCGTGATCACGTTGACGCGGGACCACGCGCTGACGCAGGCGCGCCATGCGGATGCGGAGATCGCGGCGGGCAAATACCGCGGCCCTCTGCACGGGATTCCCTGGGGTGCAAAAGACCTGCTCGACACGGCGGGGATTCCTACCACCTATGGCGCAGAGCCCTTCCGGGATCGCGTGCCCGCGGCAGACAGCGCAGTGGTAGCGCGGCTGAACGCCGCCGGAGCTGTCCTGGTGGCCAAGCTGAGCCTGGGCGCGCTGGCGCTGAACGATGTGTGGTACGGCGGACAGACGAAGAATCCGTGGCTGCTGGAGGAAGGCTCTTCGGGGTCCAGCGCGGGGCCGGGAGCGGCTGTGGGTGCGGGCTTGGTGGGCTTCGCGATGGGCAGCGAAACCGGCGGAAGTATTGTGAGCCCCTCCATGCGCTGCGGGGTCACAGGACTGAGGCCGACCTTTGGCCGGGTGCCGCGCACCGGAGCCATGACGCTTTGCTGGTCTTTGGACAAACTGGGGCCGATGGCGCGCTCGGTAGAAGACACCATGCTGGTGCTGGATGCGATCACCGGGCCGGACGCAGGCGATTTGGCCAGTTTGGAGTCAGGGATGAACCAGCGCGGGGAAATGGCGTTCAGCGCTGGCGCTGATGTGAAGGGCTTGCGGATAGGATATTTCCCCGGCTGGATGAAAGAGAATCCCGCCACGGATGTGGACCGCGCCGCACTGGAGACAGTGAAGACTCTTGGCATGAAGCCGGTGGAGGTGTCGCTGCCCGACTGGCCCTACGATTCGCTGTACCTGATCTTGTTCGCGGAGGCCGCTGCGGCCTTCGAAGAGCTTACGCTGAGCCACAATGTGGATCTGTTGAAGTCGCAGGTGCCCGATGCCTGGCCCAACAACTTCCGGCAGTCGCGGTTTCTGTCCGCCGTGGACTTTGTGCAGGCCGATCGCATGCGCCGCAAGGTGGCGCAGGAGATGGCGCGCGTCATGGCGCAGGTGGACATGCTGCTGGTGCCCTCCCTTCGCGACGAGATGCTTACCATCACCAACTTCACCGGGCATCCGTCGTTGACCCTGCGCGCGGGGTTTGTCGAAGTGGCGGAGGCGCGCAGCGACTGGGCTCCAGATCCTGCGCACCCGCTGCCCAAGTTTTCTCCGCCCAGAAGGGTTCCGCACGGGGTGACCCTGATCGGGCGTCTCTACGGCGAAGGCCGCCTTGCCGAGGCCGGGATCGCCCTCGAGCGCGCATTCGGAGTAATGAAGGAGAGACCGGCGGGCTTTTAGGATTGCCGATCAGGGCTGGCGAATGGCCCCGCTGGCGCGCCGTCTCACGCCCGTTCGCACAAATTGCTCAACAACAAACACTGTGCGGCTGTAGAGCGATGTAGAATTAGACAAGCGTTTGCCTTGACGCGAATCAGCAATAACATGTCCAGGATTCCGCGCCATCCGGTTTCGAAACATGCGGCTTGTTTTTGAATGGGCGAGGCTTCTCTCGCTCTTCCCGGAGACTGCCTGGCATGAGAGGAATACCCATCCGGATAAATTTGCGGCATCCACATCGCGGTCAACGAGAGAGCGAATCGTAGCGGGGAATCGGAGAACCATGCAATTTCACAAATCTGGAAAGTTGTTTTTGCTGGCGGTGGTTGCCATCCTCGGCCTTGTTCCGGCGGCGCGTAACCTTGCAGCCCAGAGCGCGGACAGGCCGTGGATGAATCCAGCACTTGCGCCGGAACAGCGGGCTGAGCTGGCGTTGCAGCAGATGACGCTCGACGAGAAACTGGCTCTCGCGCACGGCAATGGCATGGCGCATGTGCCCGAATGGCAGATGCCGTTGACGCCGTTCTCGAATGGCGGGGCGGGATACGTTGAAGGCGTTGAACGGCTTGGGATTCCCGGGCTGGTGATCTCCGATGCTGCCTATGGCGTGCGCGACAGCGGCGCAAACGGGCGCTATTCGACCGCTCTGCCATCGAATCTGGGAGCGGCGTCAAGCTGGGATCCGGAATCGGCTTGCGCCTATGGCGAGGTGATTGGTCGCGAGTTGCGCGCACAGGGCTTCAACATGACCCTGGGCGGCGGGACCAACCTGACGCGCGAGCCGAGAAATGGCCGCACTTTCGAGTATGCTGGCGAAGATCCGCTGCTGGCCGGCACGCTGGTCGGCAACATGATCAAGTGCGAACAGGCGCAGCACCTGGTGGGCGACATCAAGCACTATGCCCTCAACGATCAGGAAACCGGACGTTTTTTCGTGAATGCCTTGATTTCGAAGCGCGCCATGCAGGAATCGGATCTGCTTGCCTTCCACATCGGCATCTCGATCGCAAACCCGGCGGCGGTGATGTGCTCCTACAACCGGATCAACAGCGCCTACGCATGCGAAAACCCCTACCTGCTGCACGATGTGCTGAAGCTTAGCTGGGGATTCAAGGGCTTCGTTTTATCTGACTGGGGCGGTACGCACAGCACCGTAAAAGCGTCTGCCGCAGGGCTTGACCAGGAACAGCCGATGGCACAGTTCTTCGGCGCGAATCTGAAGGCGGCGGTTGCGGCCGGCAAAGTCCCGCTTGCGGAGATTGACGACCACGCACGGCGCATTCTGTACGCGGAGTTTGCGTCGGGGATTGTCGACGATCCTCCGCAGAAGAGCGTTGTGGACGTTGAGGCAGGCCTTGAGGCTGCCCGCCAGGTGGAAGAGAAGAGCATTGTCCTGCTGAAGAACAGCCGGGCGCTGCTGCCGATTCAAGCCGAGAAGGTGCATAGCATTGCGCTCATTGGCGGGCATGCGGATGTGGGCATGATTTCGGGTGGCGGATCGGCCCAGGTTGATCCGCCGGGAGGCAATGCGATCATGCCTCCCGGTCAGGGCGCTACCAAATGGCAGGATCATGTCTGGTTCCCGACTTCGCCGATGAAAGCTCTGCGGGCGAAGCTGCCGAATACGAAGATTGAATTCGATCCGGGTACGGATCTGGAGGCGGCCGCGAGACTGGCAAAGAACGCTGACCTGGCGATTGTCTTTGCTTATCAGTGGGAAGCGGAGGATATGGATCTGCCCAGCCTGTCGCTGCCCGATCACCAGGATGCCCTGATTGAACGGATCGCCGCGGCCAACCCGAACACCATTGTCGTGCTGGAGACAGGCAGTGCCGTGACCATGCCCTGGATCGACAAGGTTCCTGGTGTTGTCGAAGCCTGGTTTGCGGGCAGCGCGGGGCACCGGGCGCTGGCCAACATTCTGGTTGGCGATGTGAACCCTTCCGGCAAGCTTCCCATGACCTTCCCGAAGAGCGAACAGGATTTGCCTCGTCCGGTGATCGAGCCGGCCCCGCAGCTGAATGGGGCTCAAACCGGGGACCAATTTCCGGTCGGATCGCCGGCGGCAAACTACGTAGTGCATTACGATGAAGGCGCTGCAATCGGCTACAAGTGGTACGAAGCGGCCCACAAGCAACCTTTGTTCGCCTTTGGTGCCGGCTTGTCGTACACCACCTATGCCTATTCGGAATTGCGTATCGATTCCGGCGCGAAGAAGGCCAACTTCACTGTGAAGAACACTGGTACTCGCAGCGGGACGGAAATTGCGCAAGTCTATGCGCGCCTGCCCAAGGGGGCTGACGAAAGCTTCAAGCGCCTAGCCGGATGGACGCGCGTGACGCTTGCCCCCGGCGAATCGCGGAAGGTGACGGTTGCGATCGACCCACGCGTGCTCCAGGTTTTCAATGAAGCGAAGGATGGTTGGAGCCTTTTGTCTGGCGACTACGAGGTGTTGGTCGGCGGATCGTCGGAGAGCACACCGCTGCACGGGGTTCTTGCTGTTCGTTGAGCCTTGGTGCAGTTGATCGGGTGGGGGCAGAGCGCTTCAAGACAGGTCGCTGTAAATTACAAAAGTTCTGGATAAACGTAATGATCTGATACGGATTGCCGATTACGAAGGCAGGTACTAAAGTCAGCTCCTTGCCTTCGTTCGAGGTCCCATGCGCTTTGTAAAGTCTCTCTCTGGCATCCCACTATTTGTTTTTTTGTTCATCGCACCTTTCGGTCAGACCTGGGCACAACCAGGCCAGAGTTCCGTGGGCCGGAATGCGGGAACCCGGCAATCGCTTGCCACTCATGCCGCAGCCCCAGCCGGATTGAGATCGATCAGCCGGCTGCCGGGCAAACAGGCCATAGAACTGAGACTGACTCTGAAGCTCAGAAATCCGGAACAACTGAAGAATCTGTTGCAGGATATCTATGACCCGGCGAGTCCGAACTACCGGCATTTCTTGTCGGCGGAAGAATTCACAGCGCAATTTGGACCCACCGAGAGCGATCTTGCCCAGGTGAAGGCCTTTGCCCTAGCGCATGGACTGACAGTAACGAGCGCCGCGTCGAATCGGCTTGTGGTGGGTGTGAGCGGGCCGGTCGAGGCTGTCGAGAGCACCTTCGGCGTAAGAATGCATCTCTATCGCCACCCGACAGAAGCACGCAACTTTTATGCCCCCGATGTTGAGCCTTCGCTGGACACCGCGATACCGGTGCAGGGCATCACGGGCTTGAGTACTCTTGTTTTACCCCACCCGGCGAGCAAGAGCCGGCCCGTCCCGTTGGTCTCCAAGCCGCAGGTAGTCTCCAGTGCGCAGGCGAACCCAGGGTCTGGCATGGATGGATATTTCCTGGGCAGCGATCTGAGGCAAGCGTATGTCCCCGGAGTGTCTCTGGATGGCAGCGGCCAAACCATCGGCATCTTTTCCATGGAGAGTTACCGTCTCAGCGATATTCAGAGCTATTTCACCAGCCAGACTCAAACGCTGAACGTGCCCCTTGTCAATGTATTGCTGGACGGAATGGACGGGAGTTGCGGAACGACCTGCGACGACACGGAAGCAGCGCTCGATATTGAGATGGCGCTGTCGCTTGCGCCCAATCTTTCCGCGGTTCTCTTTTATGAAGGAGACACTCCGCTCGACATATTGGATCGCATGGCGGCGGATAACATTTCCAGGCAGCTCAGTTGTTCCTATGTGTTTGCCCCGGACCCGGCATCTTACGAGCCGATCTTTCAGAAATTTGCTGCACAGGGCCAGAGCTTTTTTTCTTCCTCCGGAGATGGAGGAGCCTTTTCACTGCCGAATTGCACCGGGAACTGCTGGAACAGCCTCTTTCCGGCAGACGATCCGTATGTGACAGCGGTTGGCGGCACCGTTCTTTCAACCGACACACCCGGCGGCGCATGGCAATCCGAGTCGGTGTGGCCCTATAGCGGCGGTGGCATCAACGATTTCGGCTATCCGATTGCCAGTTATCAGGCTCCATTGATCAACGAGTCCAATCAGGGTTCCACCACGCTCCGGAACATCCCGGATGTGGCCGCGGTGGCGACCAATATTTTTGCGGAAGCCAATGGCGATCAGGGTGGGCTGGGGGGCACGAGCGCGTCCACACCAATATGGGCCAGCTTTATGGCGCTGGTGAACCAGCAAGCCAATGGCCAGCCAATCGGATTCCTGAATCCGGCGATTTATGCTTTGGCGCAGCAGGGCGGATACGGAACCGAGTTTCACGATATAACCACGGGCAACAACTTCAATTCTTATAGTCCGACCCTTTTCTCCGCGGTCGCTGGTTACGATCTTGCGACCGGCCTGGGTTCTCCGAACGGGCAGAATCTGATTGACGCGCTCAGTCCGGTATCGGCAACGGCCAACTTTTCCCTGCTTTCTTCCTCCGGCTCGATCACCGTCCTTCAGGGCGCGCAGGGAAGCGTTCAGATTTCCTTGCACGCTTCCAATGGCTTCGCAGGAACTGTCAATTTGAGCGCCGCCGTTCTTGGCACAGTGCCGGGAGCCTCTGTCTCGCTGGACCAGTCTTCCATCAGTGGAGCTGGCATTTCGAACCTGACGCTTTCTACAACCGGTTCGGTGGCCAGTCCCTCCATTCTGGTCGCAGTCACGGGGACCAGCGGCAACCTGATCCAGAGCCTTTACGTGCCCGTCACCGTGCAGCTCCCGAACCTGGCCGCGACGGCAGTGAGTGCTCCCCAGGCAACCATCGCTCCAGGCGCGAGCTTCTCTGTCACCGATACAACGGTAAACGATGGACTGGCGCCGGCCGGAGCATCTTTCACGCAGTTCTTTCTTTCCGATTCGACTAGCAGGAATGGATTTCTGTTTCCCGTGGGCAATCGCTCTGTCGGCGTGCTCGCGGCCAGTGGATCTTCGTCGGGGACAGTCACTGCAACCGTGCCGGCTGGCATATGGCCGAATACACCGTACTATCTGCTGGCCTGCGCCAATAGCACCAACAGTGTGTCCCAGGCGGCAAGCAGCAACTGCATCGCTTCTTCAACGACAGCGCTCTACAGCGTAGCTTCCGCGCAGACGGCGACCACGCTGAGCGTGACCTCTTCCGGAAGCGCGGTTACACAGGTTGCGGCGGGAGCGGCAGTGAGCCTGACGGCCAACGTGACCGCTGGCTCGACTCCCATCAGCCCCGGCATGGTCAAGTTCTGCGATGCGACCGCGGCCTACTGCACCGATAGCCATCTCCTGGGAACAGCGCAGCTCAAGACGGATGGCACGGCGGCGTTGCGCCTCATCCCCGGAATCGGAACGCATTCCTACAAGGCGATCTTCGCGGGCACGAGTACCGATGCATCGAGCACCTCTTCCGCTTCATCGCTGACGGTGAGTGGAACCCATCCCTCGACAACTTCGATTGCCGCCAGTGGAAGCACGGGGAACTACAGTCTGACTGCAACGGTCTCAGGGATAGGCGCCGCATCGGCGCCTGGCGGCAGGGTCTCATTCCTCGATACCAGCAACAGCAACTCGATTCTGGGGAAGGCAAGCCTCGCAGCAGGCGATCCCTGGTTGAGTTGGGCGAATCCGCAGAACCCCGCGGCTGGAGCCGATCCGCAGGGCATTGCGGCAGGCGATTTCAATGGCGACGGCATTCCTGACCTGGCGGTTGCGAATCGCAATGACGGAACCGTTTCCATCCTGCTGGGCAATGGGGATGGGACCTACCGGGCCGGAACGACAGTTGCGAATGTGGCTTCGGCTCAGGCGATTGCTGTCGGCGATTTCAACGGCGACGGCAAGTTGGACATTGCCGTGACCAATTCAGGATGGGACTCGGTAACGATTCTGCTGGGGAAAGGCGATGGCACTTTTAACCTGGTTTCTTCTGTGCTCTCGACCGGTGTCATGCCTGCCGGAATCACTGTTGGTGACCTGAACGGAGATGGACTTCCGGATCTTGCTGTCTCCAATTACGCCAACAATACCATCTCCATCTTTCTGAGTAATGGAGACGGAACCTTTACCGCTGCTCCTGCAATCGACTTGCCGGGCGCCCCTCAGAGCATTGCCATTGCCGACTTCAACGGCGACGGAAAAGCGGACATGGCCGTGGCCGTTGCACGACCGAATCATGAAAGCGTCACGATCCTGCTGGGTAATGGAGACGGCACGTTCACAATTGCCAACAATACCCTGCCGGTGGGTGAATATCCTTCCTCTATCGTTGCTGCCGATTTCAACGGCGACGGAAAGACAGACCTTGCGGTAACCATCTCCGAAGGGAATTCCGTGTCTGTGTTTCTAGGCAATGGCGACGGCACGTTCAACGCTGTCAGCTCTTCGCCATCCACGGGCAACTATCCACTCTCTTTGGTCGCGGCAGACTTCAACGGGGACGGTCTGCCGGATCTGGCCAGTGCCAATTCCGGCGACAGCACCATCACAGTTCTTCTCGGGCAGGGCGATGGCACATTCGCAGCGTCCAGCATTGGCCTGTCGTCGGGCGTTTCTCCGGTTTCAATCGTCGCCGCTGACTTGAATGGGGATGGTTACGCGGATCTTGGCACCGCGGATGAGCTTGGTAACACCGCGTCCGTTTATTTGGCGCAGTGGGAACAGGCAGCGACAGCTACTTTGAGCAATGTTGCACCGATCGGTGCGGGCAATCATCTGGCCGACGCAGGCTATGCGGGAGATTCCAACTTTGCAGCCAGCACGTCGTCAACCGTTGCGCTGAATGGACTGATTGTTCCGGCGGTTACTGTCACACCCTCGTCAACCAGCATCACAATAATGCAATCGCTGAATGTCACGATTACAGTATCCGGCAGCCCCGCTCCAACCGGCGCGGTGGTTCTTTCCGGCGGAGGCTTTTCTTCCGCGCCTGCCGCACTGAACAATGGAAGCGCGATTCTCACAATTCCCGCGGGTTCCCTCGCTTTGGGCAACGATACTTTGACCGCGAGTTACACGCCGGACAACGGAAGCTCGTCCATGTACAGCACTGCCTCCGGCGCATCGCAACAGGTCGCAGTTGCGAAGATTACCCCGACGGTAACAGTCACACCCTCTTCGACAAGCATCACGACGCTGCAATCGCTGAATGTCACGATTGCTGTATCCGGCAGCCCTGCACCGACCGGCTCGGTGACATTGATCGGCGGCGGTTACACTTCTGCGGGCACTATTCTGAGCAATGGCAACGCCTCCATCACAATCCCCGCTGGGTCGCTGGCAGCGGGCAACGATACGCTGACAGCCAGCTACACACCGGATTCAGCCAGCTCCACTGAATACAGCACTGCTGCCGGCACATCGCCGCAGGTCGCAGTTGCGATGATCACGCCCACGGTTACGGTAACGCCATCCTCATCGGGTATCACGACGGCGCAATCGTTGACGGTGACAATTACTCTCGCCGGAAGCGGCAATGCAACGCCGACCGGCTCGGTGACATTGACGAGTGGTAGTTACATTTCCGTTGCTACCGCCCTGAGCAGCGGCAGAGCTTCAATCAACATCCCCGCCGGATCGCTTACGGTTGGCAACGATACG
>Ga0181517_10001275_pt1 | contig 28633 bp, 27 predicted proteins | sample PEATcosm2014_Bin_31_FD_119748 | JGI IMG/M metagenome (GOLD analysis project Ga0181517, IMG submission 119748) | Peatland microbial communities from MTU Mesocosm Facility, Houghton, MI, USA - PEATcosm2014_Bin01_30_metaG | ecosystem: Environmental > Terrestrial > Soil > Wetlands > Peat | place... | reverse complement strand
GACTCAGTCGAGTTGCACTTGCCGCCGCTATCCTGCTACGCGGCTGTCGAGTTAGGTGTATGATGCAGCGAACCAAGGATCTAAGTGTATACGCGGGAGGACACGTGAACACCCACAGCCGTAGAGAAGTAATGAAAACAATGGGATACGCGGCGATCGCTGCTGGTGTTTGCGGGAAGGTGCCGTCGTTGCTGGCTTCTCCCGCACCAACCGCTCCTGTTGCGATTGGCACGTGCAAGACCTACAACTCGGCTGAACTACTCTCAACGCTAGACAAAATGTTCGATCAGCTTGGCGGGCTGAAGCGTATTGTTAACGGCAAAACCGTGGCCATCAAAATCAATTGCACGGGAGAGGCCACCTGGCGCCTCGGGTTCCTGCCACTGGGCGATACACACTACACGAGCCCGGAAGTTATCACGGCTGCGGTGCATTTAATGGGGAAAGCCGGGGCAAAGCGCATACGTATCCTCGAAAGCTCATTTTCGTCAGTACCGCTTGAAGAGCTTCTCCTGCAGGCCAATTGGGATCCACGGCAAATCGCAAGCGCCGCGTCGAATGTGGATTTTGAGAACACAAACTTCCTTGGAAAAGGCAAGAAGTACTCGCGTCTGGTTGTGCCGTTCGGCGGTTATCTGTATCCTGCGTTCGAATTGAATCATTCGTACAGTGATTGCGATGTATTCGTAAGCATGGCCAAGTTGAAAGAACATGAGACGACCGGCTTCACGCTGTCGATGAAAAACTGCTTTGGGATCTCCCCGTGTTCGATCTACGGCTCAAGCGCAGGAATCGATGAGCCCGATGAGAACCCAAGGGGAGGACGCGGCGTGCTGCACTCCGGTAACCGTCAGCCTTCGAAGATTGCGCCCGCGGAGTTAAACCCCACCTCCCCCAGGCAAGACGGTTATCGGGTGCCGAGGGCGGTAGTAGATTTGGTTGCGGCTCGCCCCATCGATCTGCAAATTATCGATGGAGTGAAATCAATGTCTGGGGGGGAAGGGCCGTGGGCTCCGGGAGTTGCCGCCGTGCAACCTGGACTGCTTGTTGCCGGGACGAATCCAGTTGCCACCGACGCCGTTGGCGTGGCGTTGATGTGCCTCGATCCCATGGCGGACCGTGGAACTCACCCGTTCGAGACTTGCGATAAGTCAAGGGCCTGCGATAACATGCTGAGGCTGGCCGAGCAGGCGGGCCTTGGCACCCGCGACTTGAACCGTATTGAAGTCATCGGGGCCCGTATCAAAGATGTTGCCGTCAACTATGCAGCTCAACGCACGGCGAGTCTGATGAGATACGGCCCGTTGCCGACGAGGGGAATTTCTCCAGCATTGATGTAGTACTGTGCCGAGGCTGGAACGGATGAAGCGCGAAAGCGGAATATCTTTGTTGGCATCCCCGAAGGGATTCGCGCAGCATTGAAGGAGCTTCCTAGTCCAGATTGTGGGGCTGCAATTGGCCCCTCGCAGCGTGCGCTGACCAGTTGGAAGAAGATAGTTGCGCCGAGGTCGTCCAGCGTCAGGTAGCCCATCTCGCCGATGATGAGAACCTTGGGGGCGATGTAGACACGCATGTGGCGATCGAACCGCTCTTCGCGGTGAGCGCGGCCCAGGTCTTGGCAAACTACATTCGAGACGACAGACCGAACAGTGGTGCAATCAAGGAGGCAGGAGGCCGTTTCGAGGAGAACTCGGGCGCGCGATTAAAAAGGGGCATCCACCTCCGGGTAGCCTGACCAGCTCCTCGAAGCACTCAAGAGACGCTCCAGTCGATGGCGAATCGGAAGTTCGGTGATTGACAAACCGATGGGCAGCTTCTATACACTATGGATGCGAATTCAGTAATTGCTTGCGGAATGTGGCGGCACGCACTGCTCGCTTTAGATACTTCCTGTTGCACACCTACACAGGGCATAAATGACCGAGCTCGCGCATTGATTTGCCCGATAAAACAGCGGGCGAATTCAGTCCGGGTCGAGGCAACTAACAGCCGCCTTCAACCATGACCCCAATGCCATCAGATTGAGGGGGGAACTTGCAATCGATTCCGTCGCAGCTCGAGCAAAACATTCAGTCTCAGGTGGATTCCCTCTCCAGCGTATTGCGGTATCAATCCGGAGACGGGTTGGCGGCGCTCCTGAAAGCAGCGCGACTCCTCGCATCCTCACGGCGAGTCCTCATCACCGGAATGGGTGCGTCGCTGTTTGCGTCCGTCTCGCTTGAGTATCGTCTCTGCTCCCGGCAAATTGACGCGACTGTCATCGAAGCCGCCGAACTGCTGCATTATCGACACAAGGGCTATTCCGATGCAACAGTGGTTATTATTTCGCGGTCGGGAGAGTCGGTCGAGGTTGCCCGGCTTCTGCGGCTCCTTAAGGGCCGGCAAACGATCATCGGAATCAGTAATGAGCGGGGCAGCCTTCTGGCCCGCGAATCCGATATCAGTTTGCACATCGGCAGTCTCGCCGATGAAATGGTGGCGATTCAAACGTATACCGGGACCCTGTTGGCCGGGTACCTGCTCGACTGTGCGATTGACGATCGCACGGACTGTGGCAAAGAGGAAGTCGAGCCTCTTCTCCCCAGTTTTGCGGACCTCGTCTCCGGTTGTCTCAGTCAGCGTGAAAGATGGGATGCCTTTCTCGAGATCGGCTCTCCCGTTCATCTCCTCGCGCGTGGACCGTCATGTAGCTCCGCGCTGGAAGGCGCTTTGCTCTTCAATGAAGTTGCAAAGTTCCCTGCTGTCGGAATGCCGCTGGCATCGTTCCGCCACGGCCCGGTGGAGTTGGTGGACAAGAACTTCAGGGGCCTTATTTTCGCGCAGGTGGGAGAAACCCAGGATCTCAATTTGGCCCTTGCTGAGGACCTGGTCCGATTCGGTGGACAGGTCCGAGTCATCGGGCCAGCGCAAGCCTGTGCATCGGAACTGGAATGGTGCGACATACCAGTCGTTCCTGAGATACTGTCTCCGATATTTGAGATTGTTCCCGTGCAAGTGGCAGCGTTGCGCATGGCCGAGCTGCGGGGAATTGCGCCGGGAAGCTTTCGCTTTGCTCCCCAGGTCGCAACAGATGAATCAAGCTTCATTGTGAAGTGAGGAAGTCCGGCAATACAAACAGGCAGCGAGGCGCTGCCAATGCAGGATCGAATCAGCTTGCTCGGTAAGTTTGTTCGATCATGCCCAGGCTCAGTTGGAGGGTCATTTCTTGCAATGGTAATCGGCGAAACACTAAAGGCCCGCTGGTTTTGGTACTCCGTGCTTTGCGTCTTTTGTTGGGGAGGATGGGCGCTGGCTGCAAAATTCGGTTCCAGGGAAGTCCCTCCAGAGACGATGCAGTTCCTTTTCACCGTGGGCGCGATGCCGGTCTGCATTGCTCTGCTCATCGCACGGCGTTTTAAATTGGAGAAGAGCCCGAAAGGGATCTTCTATGCAGTATTGAATGGCGTACTCTCATCAGTCGGCAGTCTTGCCCTCTTTGCCGCGTACCACACCAATGGCAACACGTCGCTGATCACCTCGTTGACCGCACTCTACCCGATGATCACCGTGCTGCTGGCGGTCACAATCCTTCGTGAACGGTTCGGCGTCATCCAGGCGGTCGGCCTCGGGTTCGCGGCTGTCGCAGTCGTGATCTTTTCGCAATAGGAGCGTTTATGGTCCATCTTCCGCCGTGGTTCTGGTTTGCCATGATCACAATCCTCGCGTGGGGAATTGTCGGGCTGCTGCAGAAACTCTCGACGAATTTCATCTCCGCGGAGTCATCGCTGATCTGGCTCGGAGTGGGTTTCTTGCTGTTTGAGCCGCTTGTCTATCCCGGAAAGACGCTCTTTAGTTACTCCAATTTGAATATTACCTGGGCTCTTGTGAGCGGAGTCTTGAATGCGCTTGGCGCCTGGGCATTGTTCGCCGCCCTTAAGAGCGGCGGGAAAGCATCGATCGTTGCCCCGCTCACCGCGCTCTATCCGCTTGTCGTCATCGTGCTGGCTCCAGTTGTCCTGCATGAGTCCATTACGCGGCTGCAAGTTGTGGGCGTAGTCTGCGCCTTGGTGGCAGTAGTCTGTCTCTCCGTCGAATCCGCGCCGAGTGAGACTAGCCGGGGGCCCGGGCTGGACGAAACATGCAACGGCAAACTTCTTGAGAGGTGAGATTACGATGAAGAACGGTCCAGTACGGGTTGGCATTATCGGTTCGCAGTTCCAGGCAGACGGTCACGCATCTGCAATCAGTATGATTCCCGACGACATGTCCGTGGTAGCCGTGGCCTCACCCACCGCAGGCCATGCCCAGTCGTTTGCCGACCGCTTTAACATTCAGCGCGTCTACACAGACTATAGAGATCTGGCCGCCGATCCGGAGATTGAGGCTGGCATTATCACCGCACCCAATTCGCTGCACTGCGAGATGGCCGTTGCGCTTGCGCGCGCTGGAAAGCATGTCATTTGTGAGAAGCCGCTCTGCCTCACGCTGGACGAAGCCGATTTAATGATCGAGACCTGCCGCAGCAATGGAGTCATGCTGCTTTATGCCGACGAGTTGCTTTTCACGCCGAAATACCAAAAGGCGAAGGAAATGGCGGACCTCGGCGCCTTCGGCAAGGTGCATCTCGTCAAGCACAGTGAAAAGCACTCTGGGCCGCACTCGGATTGGTTCTGGGATGTGAATCGATCGGGCGGCGGAGCATTGCTGGATCTGGGCTCGCACGGAATCGTTTTCGCCTACTGGTTTCTCGGTAGACCTAAAATCGTCAGCGTCTACTCCCAGCTTGGCACCTACGTACACCGGGAAAAGACAAAAGCCGACGATGAATGCGTTACGATCATCGAGTTCGAGGGCGACGTTATGGCCGTCATTGAAAACAGTTGGAGCCGCCTTGGCGGCATGGACGATCGGATCGAGATTTACGGCGAAGGCGGTCTGACTCTGGCCAACCTCCTAATGGGTAACGCATTGCCCACCTTTAGCAAGTATGGATTCGGCTACGCAGTTGAAAAGGCTCCGAGCACGACAGGCTGGACGTACCCGGTTTTCGATGAACTATGGAACTACGGTTTACCCCAGGAGGTGCGCCACTTCGCCCGCGCCATACGCGGAGTGGAAGCACCGCTGTGCACGGGCGAGGACGGCAAGACCGTGCTCGCGGCAATCTATGCGGCCTACGCCTCCGCTGGTTTGGGCCGCAAGGTCTTGCTGCCCTACGAACCCACAACAAAGCGCCCTATTGACGAATGGCTGTCTCGCACGGCTCGCCCCGATGTGCCCTAGCAGCCTGTAGTGAAAGTCCGAATTGCTGAAAACTTCCCTCGGGGGCTAAAGCCCACCATTTATTTTCTGCGTGTTGCGGCACGACTAAAGTCGTGCCCTTTCAAAGCCCGACTTTCACCACGGGCTGTTAGGAGAGATGAGGTTTATTTCTGCCCTCACCGCTCGCCCATTGCTGAGCGAAGCTGGAGTTCATGGCGGCCACCAAATACCCGGCCATGAAGGATGAGGAGATTTTTCCACCTCATCTCTGGTAATCTCATGCATTCTTGCGGACGTCACTTCGTTCCGGTGGCGGTCAAGGGCGCATGTTCTCTGTGCGGCGCACCAGCGGGTTTGCCCCTTGACAGCCACCGCAGCGGAGACCATCCATGTCGAGAATGTGTGTGCTAGTCTGCCGCTATGGCATTCTCGCGATTAGTGACGGCGGAAACGTCTTTGTATAGCGATCCTTCCTTCATGATCACGTGCAGGTTCTTCTTGTGAACGACCAAATCCAGGTCCTCGAGCGGATCACCGTCAACCAGGAGCAGGTCGGCAATAAACCCTTCCTTGATCTGGCCCAGTTCGTGGCCCATACCCATGACCTGTCCGCCGATGCGCGTGCCGCATTGCAATGCTTCGCTGGGTGAGAAACCGAGCAGGTTGACGCAGTGCTTGAGGTCGCGCGCGTTGTCTCCCTGCGGTGATTGGGCGAAACCGTAGTCTCCGCCGATGAGGACCCGGACGCCGCGCTTGCGTAGCTCGGTATAGACCGCAGCGGTTGTATCAATGGTGCGCTGCATCTTGCGCCCTACTTCAGAGTCGCGATAGAAACCGAATTTTTCGCCTTCATAGAGGGTGCAATAGATGATGCCGATGGCCGGCCCAACAAAGATTCGATCCTTGGCGGACTCCAGCATGTCGATTGCTTCTTCGTCCGCGGATTCGCAGTGATAGATCACGTCGATTCCGTTGCGGACGGCACGCTTTACCGACTCTGCAGCGCGGGCGTGGCAGTTGACCCGCTTGCCGAAGTCACGGGCAACCCTGACCGCGGTCTGTATTTCTTCTTCGCTCATCACGGTGAGGCCGCCGTGCGCGGCCGGGCTGAGATCATCTCCGGAAATGTTGAGCTTGATGTTGTCCACGCCTTCGCGGCAGCAGAGGCGGACGGCCTTTCGTATCTCATCCTTGCCGTCGGCGATGAGACCGAAGCTCTCGTAATACATGTGAGCCTTGCGCTCGTCGCCGAGGCCACCGGTAACGGTGATTTCCGGGCTGCCAGCGCGCATACGCGGGCCGGGGAACTCTCCGGCATTGATGGCGTTCCGCATCACAACGTCGAGCCGCAGTTTGGATGTGGCTGCGCTATAAGCGCTGGTGAAGCCGTGATCGAGCAGGGTCTTGGCATTGCGCGCCGTCAGCAGCATATGCTCTTCGGGGGGAATGTTGCCGAGGTCGGAGTCGTTTACCGCTCCGCCGAATGAGATGTGCGCATGGCCTTCGACAAGGCCCGGCATCAGTGTTCGGCCTTTGGCCTCGATCACGATGGCGCCGTCTACTGCAAGGCGCTCCGGTTTTCTTGCAATGGCTTTGATTCGGCTGCCCTCAACCAGCACGTCACCGGGAAAGGCATCTGCACCGCTGCCGTCCCAAATGCTTGCGCCGCGAAATAGAATTGGTTTCATACCATCACCTCCATGTGGTTTGTTGGCGCCGACCTATTGGTCGGCCACATAAGCGCCGATGCGACCCGCCAGGCCGGGCGACAATCGTGCGATTATCAAACCGTAGACCACGGACAGGGCGAGGACCCCGAGCGCAATCCACGGAAAGACGTTGTAGGGCCATGGCTGGTCAGGCTGAAGGAGGCCCCACAGGGGAAACAACATGATGACTGTGCCGGGTCTGCGTGCTGGATATGGATCCATGCACGGGCATTGGGCTCCCGGATTTTGTTATTTTGCTACGTTTCGGCCTTGCATTGCAATTGCGGTGTCAAGCGCCATGCGAATTGCACCGTACAGTTGGGCATCCGCGCCGAGAGTGCTGCAGCTGACCTGGCAGTGAGCGCTTTGTTCCCGCCGACGAAGGATCGTCTGAACCGCAGGGCTGAGGGCAGGATGCAGCCCCACGCTTCCGCCGAGGACAAAAAGAGGGCAACTCAGCACGAGCGACAAGTTATAGATTGCATACGCAAGGAGCTGCGCGGACCGCTGCAGAATTGCGCGGGCCAAAGGATCGCCGTTTTCCTGCGCGGCATGGTCAAAAATCTGAGTCGCAGTCAGGTCTTTGGGCAGGCGGGTCTTTTCCGGGTTCCACGCGCGCAGCCACTGGTTTCGGATGCCTTCACCACCTGCCAGGCTTTCGAGCGCGCCTGGCTCACCCGGTCCGGCAGGCTCTTCTGGCGCCCCGGGGACGAGCATGTAGCCAATCTCTCCCACTGTCCAACCCATGCCGCGCAATGGAGTGCCGTTCAAGATGATTCCGGCGCCGATGCCGGTGCCGACCGCAATAAACACGAAGTCTTTTGCACCTTGCCCAATGCCCGCGCAGCTTTCGCCGAGTGCGGCAAGATTCACATCGTTTTCAATCGCTGCTGGAACGCCAAGCGCGGACTCAAGCATTGCCTGCAAGGGAATGTCGCGCCAGCCCATTAGATATGACGTAGCAATAACGACTCCGGCATTTACGTCGGTAATACCGGGAGCGCCGGCCGCAACCGCGAGCAGAGACTTGCGCGATAAGCCCTTCTCCTGCAAAAGCTTATCGATACTTCTGCGAATCATGTCTACGACCAGTTGCGGATCGCGTATGCCCGCGGTCGACGCGGACTGCCTGGCAATGATGGCACCGGACGAGTCTGAAAGCGCTACGCGCAGGTTGGTCCCGCCAATGTCTATGCCGACAACATAGCCGGTGTCATGCTCCGTAAGCGGTTCTTGTCTGAGTACGCCGGAGAAGGACTGCTGCGCCATCTTGAAAATTCACCTCTGAATCTTAGGTTAATTGCACGATTTGAATTGCGCTGGTTATACCGCTGTACTGGTTGCGGCGCTGATGCTTTCCAGTTCACGCCCCTTGGTTTCCGGGATGATGAACCGCGTAAATAGCAGCGTAAGGATGCAAAACCCACCATAGATACTAAAGGTGAGCGAGTTACCAGCAGCGTTGAGAAGCGAGAGGAACGTAAGCGAAACAATAAAATTTGAGATGCCGGCGCCCAGAGTCGCGGCGGCAACACCGCGGCCCCGCAGCCGCAGAGGGAAGACTTCGGCGACCAGAATCCATGCGATTGGCCCCATGCTGGCTGCGAAACATGTGATGTAGACCATTAAACAGACTGTAGCCAGAATGCCCAAAGACCCTGCCAATGCTGCCTGAAAGTGGAATGCCACTGCAAGGGTAAAGAGGGACGCGGTCATGCCGCCCACTCCCGCATAAAGAAGTGGCTTGCGGCCTATGCGGTCGACCAGGGCCAAGGCAATCACGGTAGCAAGAACATTTGTAATCGCAACCAACAGGGTGGCAAAGATTGCGTGACTGTTGGAGGTGATGCCAGCCATTGTAAAGATCTGTGGGCCGTAATAAATGATGGTGTTGATTCCTGTGACCGGATAAAGAATGGTAAAGCCAACGGCGATAATCAGCGATCGGCGCACGGCTGGACTCCAGAGCGCGCTCCAGCGGGTTTCTACCTGCGCTGCCAGCCCGCTGCGGATGTCATCGAGCAAGAGCTGCGCGCCTGCCTCGTTGGTATACGAGTCGAGCACACGCTTTGCCTCCGCGGTGCGATTCTTTGAGAACAACCACCGTGGACTCTCAGGGAGCGTGAGGATCATGAGCAGGAAGATGACTGCCGGTATTGCCCCGATTGCGAACATCGTTCTCCATGCCTGCTGCCCGGCGAGCCAGTAGCCTACGAGGTCCGAGATGGCGATGCCTACAGTGAGGGCAAGTTGGTAGAGTCCAATCAGCCTGCCGCGCGATTTCGGCGGCGAGAGCTCAGAGACATAGACTGGCGCGGTGACGGAGGTGAATCCGATTGCAACGCCCAGCAGCATGCGCGCAACAATTAGGGCGCCGACGTTCGGCGAAAGCGGGGCAAGAATTGAACCCAAGATGAAGATTCCGCCGCCCCATAGAAGAGTGTTACGTCTTCCGATCCGGTCGGCGATGGCTCCGCCGTAGATGGCTCCGAGCATGGCTCCCACGAGCACTACGCTGACGACTATCTCCTGCATCTGTGTCGAGAGGTTGAACGTGCTGCGCACAAAAATAAGCGCCGCCGCAATGATTCCCATGTCGTAGCCGTACAGAATGCCCCCCAGGCCGGCAATGAGGGATACTCGCCAGATAAAGCCGCTTCTTACCTGCGGATTGACGGAGTTCTTTTCTTGTTGCAAACTATTACCTCTCTCGGATGATAGTCTCTAAAAGGGACATACTTAATAACAGTAACAAACTCTGTACAACAAGTCGAGGATTCAGATGAGCGAAACGGCGTCAAGCCCGCGCTGGATATCAGGCATTGCACCGCCTACGGAACTGTTGACTGCGAACGGAACCCAGATTCTGGAATTTGAGTGCCGCCAGCAGCCTGAGCGCCTGCACGAAATCATCAGCGCTTACAGCAAAGATGAGGAAATTCGAACAGAGTTGAAGTCACTACGCAATCTGGCGCGAACAAAAGGGCCGGTGATGTTCATCGGCATGGGCGGCTCTCTTTGTTCAGCGATCAGCGGGTCCATAATGCTCCAGAGCCACGGCCGTTCTTCGTTTTCGGTCGACGCGGGAGAATGGCTGCATTATGGCTCCTCTGATTGGCAGGATGCCGCTGCCTCCATCCTGCTGACAACGTCCGGCGAGAGTGCGGAGTTGGTTGAACTGCTCAAGCGCATGGGGGGAGAACGGCAGGGTCTGATCTGCAATAACACGGCAAGCCCCTGCTGGAAGCTGGCTCATCACAAATTGCCCATTCTGGCAGGACCGGAATACGGCAATGCGACCAAGAGCTACACAAATGCTACTGCAGCGTCGATCATTCTTGCTTCGGAGATGTTGTCTTATCATTGGGAAAGCGATGCTATGCGCGCGTTGGAGGTTTTTGCCGGCAGCCTGGATCGCGTTTTTGGAATGCGGGAACAGATGGAAGAGTTCTGGCGCGGTGCTGCGAATACTGAAGTCATAGGGCGCGGCTCAGCCTATGGAGCTGCAATCATGGGTGCTTTAACAATTCGTGAAATGAGCGGTCACCGGGCTGCGCCGCATACAGGCGCAGGGTTCAAGCATGGACCGAATTTAGATGTGGATGCTTCGCACCTTGCGGTGATCTTCGCGCTGGGCCGCGTTGCCGGACTGGGCGTGAAGCTCGCGCAGGAGTGCAATCGGCGAGGAGGCAAGGTGATCCTTGTATCGAGCGAGAATCACGAGGGCAGCGACCAGTTGCTTCCAGTAAAAATGGATGCGGTGCCCGAACCGTGGGAGAGCATTACCTCCATTCTCGTAGCCCAGGCACTCACTCTTGGAATTATTGAAAAGATTGGCTGCAGGCTACCTCCGCGCTTTCAGTATGGGGTGATGGAGCAGTAGCTCATTGCGAGCACATTTTGAAATGGTGGCGAGCTGACTGTGAAGAAGAAATCGTTTCCAATCGGTAGGCCTTCTGTCCTGAGGCATACCAACGCTTTGAGTATCCTGGCTCTTCTGCGCGAAGCCGGTATATGCTCGCGCGCAGACCTGGTTCGCGCATCGGGACTGAGCGCTCCGACTGTCACAAATGTGGTAAGAGACCTGCTTGCGGCCGATCTTGTCGAGCCTCTTGGCGAAGGGGAGTCCAGCGGCGGGCGTCCGCCGGATTTGATCCGGTTCAAGGCAAAACGCGGATGCGTTCTCGCTGTGCAGATTACGGCTGGCGACATTCGGTTTCTGCTTGCCGATCTTGATGGAAATGAGCTGGAAAAGCTGGTGCTGCCGCTGTCGGAAATGAAGACAACACCTGAAGCCGTCTGCGGATATATTGGCGAAGGATTGGGGACATTGCTGCGTAAGCAGAGAATGACTCGCGACCAGCTTCTGGTGCTTGTGGTGGGTGTACCGGCCATCACGAATGTCGAAGAGGGCATTGTGCTCGCCATCAGTACCCTGGAGGGCTGGCGCTCAGTCAAGCTGCGCGCCATGCTGCACAAGATAGTGGGTTGCATGGTCATTGTTGAGAATGACATCAATCTGGCGGCCCTGGGTGAGCGATACCGCGGAGCTTCTCGCAACGAGACTGACTTTGCGTACATCAGCATTGGCAAGAATGTAGGCGCGGGCATTGTTCTCAACGGCAAAATCCATCACGGGGCGCAATGGTCTGCTGGTGAGATCGCATATCTGCGGTTACCGAATACGTCTCGCAAGCAGCTAACGGTTCTTGAGTTCGGCGAGCTGGAGTCTGTGCTGACGAGCTCGGGAATCCTTGCAAGCTGGCGCGAGCAGATGCGTGAAGGCCGTTCGGCAATCAGCAGTGCTCAGCAAGTTCTGGATCTAGCCGAAGCCGGCGAAGCGCTGGCAAAAGGAATTGTGCAATACCGGTCCGGCATTGTTGCCGATATGGTTTTGAACCTGTGCCTGATTCTTAACCCGGCTTTAATTCTTCTAGGCGGAACCATTGGTGAACACCCGGCCTTATTGCGCGGTGTGCAACAGCAACTGGAAGGAAGCGAATTCGGCGTTACTCGCGTACTTGCAGGTGTGCTGGGAGATGCTGCCGCGCTGTGGGGCGCAGTCATGCTTGCTCTTGATTTTGTCCCTGAAGTGCTTTTGCCGCCTGCTCCGCGGTGAACGCGCATGCCAGAGATATTTCCCTGAAACTGCGTTGAGATGCTTTGACGCTTTTGGAGTTATATCTCGAAATCGTCTGTGTATTTTCTTGTTTTGCTCTCGCTTTGCGCCGTTGATAACTTCGATAAAGGCGGAACTTGGGGCGTTCTTACAACTCTGACTGCAAAGGCCGATACTTTGAGATCCACTCTCCAGCTCATTGCACGAGCCTGTTTTGCTGCCAATGCCGTTCAAAGAAGTTCTTGCGGTAAGCCGAATCGGCGAATGCATCGGTGCCGCCCGAGCGTGTGACAGATAGGGCACCCGCCAAATTTCCAAAAGCGACACAAGTGTCCAAGGGAGCCTGGCGAACCCACTGATGCAGAAAGCCCGCGTCAAAAGTGTCTCCCGCGCCAACCGAGTCTTTCACGTCAACGCGCAACGAGGGTACGTCGATCTTCAAGCCGCCTCCGTACGCAGAGGCGCCACGCGCGCCGCGCTTCACAACCAGCAGCGGCACTTTGCTCGAAACACGCTCGACAGCGTTCTCTACTTTGGCAATCTTGACCAGTTCTTCTTCCGTGCATAACAGCACGTCGACCAATGGGAGTACGTCTTCCAGCACGCCTTCCCACCTATTTTCCGGATCGTCATTGGTATCAAGGGAAGTGGTCAGCCCGCGACGTCTCATCTCGCAGAATAGGCCCGGAATATCTCGCGAGAGCTTGCGATGGAGAAACAGCGAGGACAGATGAAAGTGCTTTGCAGTCGCCAAATAATCGAGGTCAAGGTCCTCGATCCCCATTTCAAACATCGTGCCTGGATAAGTCAGGATGCGGCGAGTCTTTGTAAGTGGCAAGATCAGAGTTACCCCTGTATTACTGCCTGAATTCGAGCGGCGCACGTGACTTGTGTCGACGCCGGCCTCCTCAAGCCTTTGACAGCACATTTCTCCCAGCACATCGGGACCGATTCGCGAGCTGAAGGTCACGCTATCGCCGAGAAGAGCCAGATTGTGAGCGAAAATGGCAGACGAGCTGCCCAGTGTGAGGGTAAAACCAGTGGCCAGAATTTCGCGCTCTTCAGGCAGCTCTCGAGGCAGACCGTAGACAATCAGGTCAGGATTGAGCTCCCCCACGACCGCGAAATCCGGCCGGCGCGAGTCAACATCGTGCGTTGTGGTGTCCATAATTTGCTCCGAGCCTGTGTTTTCAATAGTTCAGTTTGTTGGACCGGTGCTGCCTTGTTTCGCGCCCGGAAAGCGAGTCCATGGTAAGCCTTCAACGGGCTTCATCGTTCGATCGTTTCCTACCACCTGTCGCCACCTGGGCATCCTTACTCGCGAATGCGCGGTTCCCGCATAACAGAACTTCCGTCGCGATCATCGCGAATACAAATCGCTTAAGTCTCGTGCCACTTTGACTCCTTCGTACCCTGGTAGCTAGATCTTATCGTCAAGGCGCTTCGAAATATTACGTCTTTCGATGCTGTCACCAATATCGAAAGAACAATTGCGTTTTGCTATATTACGAATGAAACGATGTTGTGTCAATAAAAGACTCTGAAAGACTTTTGAGGCTACTAATCCCGCTGCGCTGGCGATGATCGCTTTGTGCCGGTCAGTGAATGTAAACCTAACTGGAGCGCACGGATGGCTCCGATTCGTGAAAACCTCTTGGACAGAGCCTTCAGAGATTAGGGGGATAGTTGCCCGGATCTCCTGATTGAGATAAAAAGCCAGACGAGATTGCACAAAGGACAATTCCACAACTCCGAGGTTTCGGTATTTGTTTCCGAGCTGGGCAGTTTGTTCCCGTTGAGCCACGACAGAAGCCGTTCTTTTGTTCTGGTCCCGTATACGATATGCTTGCGAAGCATCTTCGGTAATTGTCAATTGAAAGCCTTGACGGTTATGAAGTGACCGTATAAACTTACGAAGTATTTCATATTTGTCTGATTCTACGAGACGAACTCTCACGCTCTGTAAAATTTGACCGGAACTTCGCTCAAAGAAGTTAGGATACATAGTTGGCATCGCGGACCCGGCCGAATCCAAGGGTTTGTTCGACGCTGTCATTCCTGCCATTGCTCCTCGGGCAAACGACGCGTTGCGCACTCCGTATGAGATCGTGGGTCCGCAACTGCTCGGATATCACCTGAGTCTGCGCATCGGATTGAACCCTGACAACCCAAGTCCCGACGGTGTAATCAACCGAGTGGTCCGAGGGGTTAGAATTCACAAGGCGCGTTTACATGAGGCCGTGCTCACAAATCAATAAGAGCGCGCCAACCGATTGAGTTGGCATGGGAGTCCCGAGCCTTGCTCCTGCTTCGGCCCCGATCTTGCCGATTCCTAACTCTGTTGAGCGATTTCCTCCGATGCAATTGCGGTACGCTTGTTGCAAGGATTCCAAGGAGACTTATCGTGGCGCAGCAAAGTCAAGGAAATACCTCGGCCGCGTCTTCTGTAGGTGGGCCAGTTCGCCTCAATCGCACACTGGGATTGTGGAACCTGATCATCATCGGCATGGTGATCATCCAACCGACCGCGCCCATGGGGATCTATGGCGTGATCAGCAACAAGGCTCACGGTCACGTAGTCACCACCATTCTGATCGCCATGGTAGCCATGCTGTTTACGGCCATCAGCTATGGCCGCATGGCGCGCGTTTATCCCAGCGCCGGTTCAGCCTACACCTATGTAGGGCAGGAGATGCACTCCGCTCTGGGTTACGTAGTCGGCTGGGGCATGGTGATGGATTACCTCTTGAACCCGCTCATCTGTACGGCCTTTTGCGCAAAAGCCGCGATGAACATTGTCCCTGGCCTATCCTACTATGTCTGGATTATCATCTTTGCGGCATTCTTTACCTGGGTGAATCTGCGCGGCATCAGGACCTCTGCACAGTTGAACGAAGCTCTGTGCGCGGGAATGGTGATCGTTGTCCTTCTCTTCCTTGGCTGTGTGATCCACGCGCTCTGGGGCATTCACCACGATCCCGGATTTTTTACGCACCCCTTCTACCAGCCTGACACCTTCCAACCGTCCAGCATCTTCGCCGGCACCTCTGTCGCAGTACTCACTTACATCGGATTCGACGCCGTCTCCACGCTATCGGAGGAAGTTGAGAATCCTCGCCGCAACATTCTTCTGGCCACGGTACTGGTCTGCCTGATTACCGGCCTGTTATCAGGACTTGAAGTTTATGCGGCCCAACTCATCTGGGGATCCAAGCCATTCCAGAGCGATCAGGTTGAGTCGGCCTTTGCCCTGCTCTCGCGCCAGGCCGGTGGCGCCGTTCTCTTCCAGATCATCAACTTCACGCTGCTGGTGGCAAACATGGGTTCCGGGATGGGCTCGCAACTCGCCGCCGGCCGGCTCCTGTATGGCATGGGAAGGGGAAATGCGCTTCCCAAATCCTTCTTCGGGGCAATCGAGCCCAAGCGCCGAGTCCCCCGCAACAACATCGTGGCAGTCGGAGCGTTTGCGCTTGTGGGAGCCGGGGTGCTCGAGTTCTTCGCCGGGCGACTTGGGGGAGGGGCCTATGAAATCGGCGCACAGGCGCTCAATTTCGGCGCGTTCATCGCCTTCATGGGCGTCAATGCGGCGGCCTTCATCCACCATTGGCGCCATGAGAAACGCGGAAATCTCAGTGGACTGATAGTTCCGTGCCTCGGATTCCTGATTTGCGGATTCATCTGGTTCCATCTCAGTCGCCCGGCACTGATTCTGGGCGCAGTGTGGATGGCCGCCGGCATTACCTACGGGGCGTTTCGCACCCACGGCTTCCGCGCCGAATTGATCAGCTTCGAGATTCCCTCGGACGAGGCCTGAGCCGTCAATTGATCCCCGCCGATTCATCCCGTTGGAGCGCTGCCGCGGCGCGGCGTGAAATGCCTGTCGCGGCTGCTCCATCTAAGCCAGGAGCAGATTGCAGCCCAACAAACGCAGCTTCTCCTGGATCTCTTCGCCAAGCCTCGCGTCGCTGATGACCGTATCGATCTCGGCGAAGGGCGCAATGCGCGACATGCTGCGTTTGGAAAATTTGCTGGCGTCGGCCACAAGAATGATTTCGCGCGCGATTCGCATCATCGCCCGGTTTACCATTGTTTCCTCTAAATTCGCGCCGCTCACCCCAAACCCGAGATCGCATCCGGCTCCGCCCAGAAATAGCTTGTCGGCGGAGAATTGGTCAAACATTTCTTCGCTGAAACGTCCGCTGATCGAAGCCGATTCTCCTCGCACCGTGCCACCGATCATGAAGGTCTGCACATCCCGCGCATCCAGCAGTTCGGCGGCGATGTTAACACCGTTGGTGATGACATGCAGACCTCGTTTTCTCTTGATCTGACGCGCAATTTCAAGCGTGGTCGTCCCCGAATCCAGGATGATCGTCTCGCCATCGTTAATCAGCGTGGCCGCCATGGCGCCAATGCGCCGCTTCTCATCGGAATTCGCATTCAACCGCTCGCGAACCGGCGATTCGCGCAGAATAGTATCTGGCAGCACCGCGCCTCCATGCGAGCGCAGCACCATGCCCCGCTGATGCAGTTCGTTCAGATCGTTCCGGATGGTAACGGCGGAAGTACTGAAACGGCTGGCCAGGTCATTCACTCTTACGCGGCCCGCGGTGCGCACAATCTGCAAAATCTGCGTCCGCCGTTCCTCCGCCATCATTCCGTCCAACGGCGCTTCGGCAGCGGAGGACGTCAACTCCCCCTCCTGGTGAATTGTCCCCTGGTACTCGTTCAGATTCGAGTTGCCCTTTTCCATTCTCAACCTCGCAATCCCCAATATCGCACCTCAAAGCCAGAATTGGCGCAGTAAATGAAAGAAAAAGAAAGCAAGTGGAGTCGCTAGGGCAGACATCCAAGCCGTACCGTCCCACCGGGCCCCTTTACGGACTGCCGCGGCGGGAGTTTTGCGACAGCCCATTCTTTCTGCCGGCGTGCCGCTGGCAGAAGAACTTGACGAGGGACTAAGATCGATTGGTCACCATTATCCAGGAGACCCGCACAGATCCAGCAGGCGGTAAACAAAGCTGCGAGCACAGGCAGAACGAGTCGCTAATCTTCTCGCCGTGATGGGTTTGCTGTTCGCTGCAACGGCGGCGTCAGGTGAAGGCAACCGGCGAATCCCGGCTGCCGGAATGAGCGGGTGGAATCTTATACTTGTTCTGTCCATCGGCCGAGATATGGTGCTCGCTCCATACATCCGCGCGCTCGCAACAGCATTCCTGATGGGATTGACGGCGGCGGCGCCCATGGGTCCTGTCAACATGATGGCCATCCGTCGCGGAGTGGCCGAAGGTTGGCGCCATACAGCTGCCTGCGCAATCGGCGCCATCTTCGCCGATTTGGCTCTCTCCTCTCTGGCTATCTTTGGGGGTCGCTACTTCCTGCCCAGCCTGTCCGATCCAAAGGTAAACACCGTCCTCGAGACTGTTGGCGCAGTTATTTTGCCTCTGGTTGGAATCTACTTCCTATGGCTTGCCGTCAAGTATCCTCGCCGGGCCTTCCGCAGTGCTCAACGGCGCTGGAAGCAGGGACCGATCCAAGCGCGTCTCATCGAGGAAGCTGCCAAAGCTGCGGCTCTGACCTTCTTCAATCCATTGACCATGCTCTACTGGGTTGCGGTCACGTCCAGTTGGCTTCCTTTCGCCAATTCCGCGATGGGCAACAGTGCCCCTGGATGGGGAATCCTGTTGGTGGGCCTGGGCCTGACATCCTGGTTCATGGCGCTCATTGTCTTCGTCAGCTTCATTCCCCATCGAATCGATGCGATTTTCTTCCGCGTGGCAAACGTAGTCCTGGGCTTCGTGCTTCTTGGCTTCGGCATGTATTGCGCGGTAGTTCTGTTCGGCCATCTGCGGCGCTGAAACACTGGCCTCAACATTTATCGAAGGCAGGATTGATTGGCGTCGCCGGATTCGCGCGGAGATCTCGCCTTGGATCATCCAAAGCAGTTTTTCACTGGTGTGCGCCAATCCTATTTTATCGGTGATTGCAGTCACTTTGAACCATGCACGCGGATCGTACGATGCACTCAGGCTGCAAAATGGCCTGCGCTTGAGCCGGAAAGGAACCTGTATGAACCTGGGGTTTATTGAGAGCAAGACATACGACGAGATTTCAGTTGGCGACACCGCCCGGACTGAGCACGTTCTAACCACGGATGACGCGATGGCGTTCGCCTCAATTTCCGGGTTCCATTCCGTTCTCAATACCGATGAACTCCTCGATCGCGCCGGGGGAATACCTCCGACAGGGCCGAACATGTGGTGCGCCTCGCTGATCTCGGGTCTCTTCAGCATGAATATACCGGGGCCCGGATGCACGCTGACGGACGTCTCGCTCTCCTTCCAAAATCGCATCCGCGTCGGAGATCGGATTCTCGTTAAGGTGCAGGTTACGTCCAAGGACGATTCCACAAAAAGGGTTCACTTCGATTGCGAGGCAAGCAACGGCGACGGTACGCCAATCTTCTCGGGTACTGCTCAACTCATCGCGCCTGAGAAAAAGCTGCGCTGGTCCACGCTCCCCGTACCGGAGCTTATTGTGAACAACCCCTATCGTCACTACCTCGGATTGATCGCGCGCGCGACCTCCAAACCCGCCGTGAAAACCGCGATCGCCTGGCCATGCGATGAAGTATCTCTCGGCGGCGCGATCCAGGCATTCAAAGACAATTTGATCGTTCCGGTTCTTGTGGGTTCCGAAGCGAAGATCCGCACTTTGGCGGGCACATTGCAACTCGACCTGGGAACCATTCAGATCGTTGACATCGACGATAGTCGCACTGCTGCCATTCGGGCCGTCGAAATGGCTCGTAAAGGCGAGGTCCAAATGCTCATGAAGGGTTCTCTGCACACGGACGAACTGATGGGCGCCGTCGTCTCGCGCGAAGGAGGCTTGCGCACGGGGCGGCGCATCAGCCACGTATTTGCTTTGGATGTTCCGTCCTATCACAAGACTCTCTTCGTTACCGATGCGGCGGTCAACATCCAGCCGGACCTGGAGACCAAGATCAGCATTCTGCAGAATGCGATCGACATGATGACCGTACTCGAGGTCGTGAACCCGAAGGTTGCAATCCTATCGGCGGTCGAGTCAGTCACTCCGGCTATTCCATCCACGCTCGATGCCGCCGCCCTTTGCAAGATGGTCGACCGTGGGCAGATCACCGGAGCTATCGTCGATGGTCCACTTGCATTCGATAATGCTATTTCAAGCGACGCCGCTAAGATCAAGAAGATCAAATCGCCGGTGGCCGGAGACCCGGATCTTCTCATGGTTCCCAATCTGGAAGCCGGAAATATCCTCTTCAAGGAGCTTCAGTATCTGGCCGGAGCGCTGGCCGCCGGAGTTGTGGTAGGAGCTAAAGTTCCAGTTGTTCTCACCAGCCGCGCCGACGGAGAACTGGCTCGAATGGCGAGTTGCGCCCTCGGTGTCCTGCTGGCAAAGCCGGCGCCTGACCTTGGGTTAGCGTGATGACCAGCGCTCCACAAGTCACATGGTTCAGCGATACCTTTGAGCGGTATGGTGAATGGTCATCCTGGGCATTGCCAAAGCCCAGGTCGCGGGCCGGGTCGGTGCTACGGCCAAGCTGGAACTTCCAGCCAAAGTCGAAGAGCAATTGCTCGCGCGGTGGTTCGCGCCCACGCTGACCGAGCCACAAAGCAGGAAGTCGGAAGCGCCAATCCCGAACAGAGCAACTCACGACGGGAGATGCCAGACATAAAAGACCTCATTCCGATAAATTTCCGTCGGTGATGAAGGCAGATCCGTGACCGGCTGGCAACAACGGTTTTAAAACGGAATCTCCCTTTTCGCCGAAACCAGCGATTTTGGTCGAGCCATGAAACGATCCGTTATTTGAGTGACACTCGATAGAGAACACATCCGAGTGATTGAAGGCTCAATCTTTCGCATCTGGAACGCGGTTCATAACAGACCCCGTTTTTACGCGAGAACTGCTACCTCTCGCGTCAGCGGCCTCGGTTGGCCTTTGGGTTGGGAGAGACGAGTGGTCATGCTGAGGATTACAATATGCGGATTGCCGGAATATTCAAAGCAATTATGAAGGCAAATTCGACTGGCCGAAGTCGTTGCCGTCGCCTCACCGCTTTGCTCCTGGCCCCCATTGGGGGCCAGGAGCAAAACAGCCTCGACCCAACAACCTTTCAACATGCTAGCGAAGATCGAAAGTGCGAAAGATACTGGACACAACCTTCCGTCCAGTGTTGGCAAATCCTTCGCTGCAAAATCGCGCAATGTACTTGACAAACGTTGGCGTGTCCTGTTTTTATCGTTGGCTATTCAGGATGTCAAAAAGAATTGCCCTGAAAACAATCGGTTGTCTTCCGTCTCATGGGAAAAGATGGTCGAATTCTAAAGGAACCAAGACCACCGGCAGGAGAAGGTTATATGACGTCAAGGCAGACTCTCGTTTCGTTCTTCGCATTTATGCTATTCGTCCCGGTTTTGTCGAAAGCTCAAGAAACACCGGGAGTTCAACTGTGGTTGACGACTGCGGATCGATCCGCACTGTTCTCGCCCCAAACCGCGGTTCTGCATTTTTCCGATTCGGGGAATCAACTCCCGACTGTCGAAGTGAACGACATGCAGCAGTTTCAGAAGATTGAAGGGTTCGGGTTTGCGCTGACAGGCGGAAGCGCGCAGTTGCTCATGCGTATGACGCCAGAGCGGAGAACCGCTCTTTTGAAGGACATCTTCTCAACCGAGGGAGACGGTATCGGTGTAAGTTATCTTCGGGTAAGCATCGGATCCTCCGACATGAATGACCACGTCTTTTCCTATGACGATATGCCAAAGGGGGAGACGGACCCCGATCTTGCCAGGTTCAGCCTGGCTGCGGACCGCGCGGATGTGATTCCCGCATTGAAGGAAATCCTGGCGATCAATCCAGGCATCAAGATATTGGGTTCGCCCTGGTCTGCCCCTGCGTGGATGAAAACCAACGACGATGTCAAGGGCGGCAATCTCAAGCCAGAGTTTTATGGGGCGTTTGCCAAGTATTTTGTGAAATATGTCGAGGGCATGAAAGCGGAAGGCATCGCAATTAACGCGATTACAGTTGAGAACGAGCCGCTGAACCCGAAGAACACGCCAAGCATGGCGATGTTCGCAGCGGAAGAGGAACGATTCATTGCCGGTTTCCTTGGGCCGGCCTTTGAAAAGGCCGGGATCAAGACACAGATTCAGATTTACGATCACAACCTGGACGTTCCGTCGTATCCATTGTCGATCCTGAAGGACCCCGTCGCGAGTAAGTATGTCGATGGTACAGCCTTTCATTTGTATGGTGGCGACACTCATGCGTTGAGCGAAGTCCATGATTTGTATCCCAACAAGAATCTATATCTGACTGAACAGTCGGTGACTGAACATCCCAGCGAGGGAACCATCGGCATTGCCGAACCGGTGAGCCACGTACTCATTGGCGCCACCCGCAATTGGAGCCGGAATGTTCTTCTCTGGAACTTGGCCGCAGACCCCAAATTTGGGCCGCACACCAATAATGGTGGCTGCACCATGTGCGCCGGCGCAATCACTCTCGATGGCGACAACGCGAAGTTCAACGTGGCATACTACGCGGCCGCGCACTTCTCAAAATTTGTGAGACCCGGTTCGGTGCGTATCGGTTCAACCGAACTGGATCAACTCTACAATGTCGCGTTCCTTACTCCCGATGGCAAGGTTGTGCTGGTGGTAGCGAACACTGGTAACTTCGCAAAGACATTTCAAATTGAATATCACGGCAGGTGTCTGAGTACCACACTGCCAGAAGAATCGGTAGGCACATATGTCTGGTAATAGTGAAACGCGGATAAGAGTCGATGATTCATCCAGGGGTGGGGCCATGGGTTACGCAAAGGCCGCCTGGATTGCCCTGACCCTGTGTGCGCTGGCGTGTCTCGCGTTTCCTTGCTCGGCAGCCAAACGCACGACGCCGGATTTCGGACCGAATGTGTTCGTCTTCAATCCAGCGATGCCCGCCACCGAGGTCCAGCAACAGATTGATAAGGTCTACGCCATTCAGCAGCACAGTGAATTCGGTCCGGCGCGCAACGCACTACTCTTTCTTCCCGGCAACTACAACGTCGATGTTCCAGTTGGTTTCTACACTGAAGTCATTGGTCTCGGCGTCACGCCTGACAGCGTTCACATCACGGGGAACGTACACTCCGATGCCAGCCTGCCCCAGAATAACGCCACCTGCACGTTCTGGCGCGCCGCGGAAGGATTCTCCGTCACTCCTGCCGGGGGCACCATGCAGTGGGCCGTCTCGCAGGCCATACCCTTCCGCCGCATGCACGTCCTCGGCAATATGGTTCTCCATCAGCAACGCGGCTGGGCCAGTGGCGGATGGATGTCCGATTCGGTCATTGACGGCAACGTTGACTCCGGCACGCAGCAGCAATGGATTTCGCGCAACAGCGAGTGGGGCAGTTGGACCGGGGCCAACTGGAACATGGTCTTTGTCGGCATTAAGAATACCCCGGCTGGGGAATGGCCCTCGCCACCCTATACGAAAGTGGCCGCGACGCCAATCGTTCGTGAAAAGCCGTTTCTTCAGGTGGATGCCGCAGGGAATTTTAGCGTGCGCGTTCCGGCATTGCAAACCAACAGTTCCGGAATCACCTGGCATGGCGGCTCGACACCGGGAAGATCCATACCAATCGGCAAGTTCTTCATCGCCCACCCCGGCGACACAGCCGCCATCCTCAACGCTCAACTGGCCAGCGGAAAGAACCTCCTCATCACTCCCGGACTCTACGACATCACAGAGCCCATTCGCGTCACTCGCGCCAACACGGTTGTCATGGGGCTAGGCTTCGCCACTCTCCGCTCGATCAACGGTACGGCTGCTCTTACCACCGCTGACGCGGACGGCATCATCGTTGCCGGTCTCCTTTTCGATGCCGGCCCCGTCAAATCTCCTGTCCTGGTCCAGGTTGGCCCGCAAGGAAGCTACGCCAGGCACGCCAAAAATCCCATCTCCCTTCACGATGTCTTTTTCCGCGACGGTGGCGCAGCCGTTGGGCGCACCATCGGCAATCTGGAAATCAACAGCAACGACACCATCGTCGATCACACCTGGATCTGGCGCGCCGATCATGGGTCCGGCGTGGGCTGGGACCAGAACCTGAGCGCCAACGGCTTGGTTGTCAATGGCGACAATGTCACCGTCTATGGACTTTTTGTCGAACATCACCAGCAGTTCCAGGTGCTCTGGAACGGCAACGGAGGCCGCACCTACTTCTATCAATCGGAGATTCCTTATGATCCGCCGGACCAGGCCAGTTACACTTCTGCGCCGGGTGTCAACGGCTGGGCCTCCTACAAAGTAGCCGACAAGGTCACCACTCACGAAGCCTGGGGCCTCGGCATCTACTCGGTTTTCCGCCACCCCAACGTTACACTGACGCATGCCATCGAAGTTCCCAAAACGCCTGACGTCAGGTTCCACCACATGATTACGATCGCCTTGGATAATCTCGGCGAGATTTCGAACATCATCGATGACAAAGGCGGCCCTACCTCGACGGAGCCGCGTGTAACCCCCAAGCTTGCGGAGTTCCCGTAAATGGGTTGATCTGCCCTGCGCGTTATAATTCGTGGGCGAATGCTACCGCGGGTGATTGATGAATCGAGTTAGTCCTGCCTTGAAATCCTTGCCGGACCGGCGGACTGTATCGAATCTCGTTCTGGGTACGGGCTTTGCCCTCACCGGCGCCGGCACGGTCATGCTGGGAGTCATTCTGCCCGTACTGTCGAAACAGTTGGGACTCCGAGACGATACCGCCGGCTTTCTGTTCTTCCTGCAGTTTCTCGGTTCCTCTCTTGGCGCGGCCATTACCGGCCACAATCACCTTCGCTGGCTGAGAGCCGGGTACGGTCTGCTTGCCGTGAGTGCATGTGTGCTGGTATTTGCCGGGTTGCGGCTGGTGTTCCCGGTCTTTTTTTGTTTTGGCCTCGGGCTGGGTACCACGATGACCGCAACCAGCCTCTTGTGTGCCGATCGATACAGCGAGGAACTTGCGGCCAAGTTGCAGAGATTGAATTTTGCATGGGCGATCGGAGCCGCGACCGCCCCGATGCTTTTCCTGCCCTATCTGCACATGACGACTTTAAGGCCTCTCTTTTTCACCTTCCAAGGGCTTTTTCTTGCGCTGCTCTTCTGGGTCTTTCTCCGGGAGAGCCAGGAAACGCCAGGCCTGCGGGCTGCAATGGACCAACGCTCGCCGCGGAGCGCGCGGCCTCGAGGTTCTCTGCCGGCACTGGTCGCGCTGGCCTTCTGTGCCGTGGGAGTTGAAGCCACGCTTAGCGGATGGTTGACGACTTACTCCCATCGTGCCGATCCCGCACATACGGCGGGAACCGTTCTGGCAATTGCCCTGTTCTGGTTTGGCATGATGTTTAGCCGTTTTGTCTTTTCTACGCGGCTTTTGTCGATCGTGGGCACCCGCAGAGTCATGCGCCTGACTTTATGTTGCCTCGCGGCCTCAGTGGTTCTGTTGATTTTCGCGCACACGCCTGCAAGCATCCGGGTTGGCTCCGCGCTCGCTGGGTTGAGCCTGGGTCCGCTCTATCCGTTGCTGCTTTCCTTCATGCTGGAGTTTACTTCGCGGGGATGGATATTCGCCGTGGGTGGGATTGGAGCAGCGATCTTCCCCTGGTTCACCGGACTGCTTTCGGCGCATTATGGTTCGCTGCGTTACGGACTCGCCGTGCCCTGCGCAGCGGCTCTGCTCATGGTCGCGCTGGCCCCGATAGGCCTCAGAAAAGCGGCTTCTTCAACTCCACCAATGGCCTCAGAACCATGATCGAAGAATCGGACGGGATAGTTGTGTCCATTAGAGACCCTTGCAAATAGCTGGACGCATGACAAGACAAACCGATTTTCTTAAGTAAATATGTACATTATTATCTTGTACGCGCCGGCTTCGGCGGTCTCTAATCCGCTCGGGCGATCAAATGAGCGCATTCGACTTTCCTTTAAGAAATCGATTGAGTAAATCTACAGGACGGAGGCAGCGCGGCATGAGCCCCGCATTCCATCTGCCGTCCATAAGCCCCGGCAAGCGGAGTGGCCGCTCACCGGCGCTGCATTCTGTTATGGGCAATAGAAATCCCTAAATGCAGAACGAATGGCCGGTTTCGCGAGGTACCCAGCCTAACTCCAGCGAAGCGTGACGATGGAATTGCGCGCCAGCTTCAAATGCAGGGATTTCTCCCGGAACCGGCAGTTGATTTCGCATTCCACGCCCCGATTCGTAAGCACGAGGACGTAACTGCCATCCGGGTTGGCGAAGGCGACGTGGTCAATTCCTGGCACAGCTCCGGTGGTGGCGAGTACCTGCGCGCCGCGGCGCACGGCGCTCGAAAAGTGAGCCAGAGCCCAATACTGTCCGCTGCGCGTGATCTTCTGCGTCTTCGATTCCAGCGTCACAAGGCCGCCACACTTGAAAGTTCCGATGTTGGGTCCACCGGTCTCATCCAGAACCAGGTTCCACGCGACAATCGAACGCGCCCAGTTCTTCATGATTCCCGTGAACGTGCTCGACCATGTGGCCCAATCCGAACTGTAATCGGGCGAGGTGATAAACGATCCGCCCTCGGTCCAGTAAGCACTCTTGGTTGGAAAGGCGTTGTGGACCTTGCTCATGGCATCGGGAGTGCCCGCGTAGCCGTGCCAGGCAATGCCATCGGCATATTCGAAGACGCCCGGATCGCCGAGCTCATCAAGGGCGCGGCCCCAAAGATCGTAGTTGTGATCGAGAATCCAGATCTTTGTATCGATGGACGCGCTGCGGAATGCCGGTCCGAGAAACTCACTGACAAAGGCCATCTCGTATTCCTGGCCCCACAGCGCAGCGGGCAACCCACCGTCCTGGTCGGTATCGACTTCGTTCTGAGGTGTTACGGCCCCGATCGTGATCCCTTCGGCTTTGTATGCCTGAATAAATTTCACGAAGTATTGCGCATAAGAGGCGAAGTAGTGTTTGCGCATGGACCCGCCTAGAAGAGAGTCGCCTGTTTTCATCCATGCGGGTGGGCTCCAGGGAGTAGAGAAAAGGAACAATTCTGGATTGACATGCACTGCTTCGCGGAGCATCGGCAGAATGTACTCGCGGTCATGCGCGATGCTGAAGTTTTTGAGCTCCGGATCGGGCAGCCAGCGCCATTCCGGAGTTGCGCAAAGCTGATCCGGGAAATGTGGAAGTACTTTATGCCGCTTACCGCTCCCATACCGATCTTGCAACCGAAGCAATGATGGCGCTGGCGCTGGCTGCACCCGACTCCGCGCAGATGCACCAGGTAATTGCCCACGAAGAGATAAAGCAAGGCAATACCAACGGCGCAATTGCGCACTATCGCAAACCCATGATTGTAAAATCAAGGTACCTCGTGATTATTGTTGAAGAATGCCGCAAGTGAGTCATTTAAATGAAAAAATCCACGGCCGATGAAAAACAAACAAATCCGGTAAGGCATGCAATCCACAAGCCCGTCACCTTGAAGCAACTGGCGGACCATCTTGGACTGAATCCTGCCACTGTATCCGTCGTTCTCAACGATGTCGAAGGAAGATCGATTCCGCAGGTCACGCGCGACCGGATCAAGGCCGCCGCCGCGGAGATGAATTACCAGCCAAGCCTGCTGGCACGGGCGCTTCGCAACCGGCGGACTTTGACCATCGGCATCCTGGTGCCTGAGTTAGGCGACGGCTATCACACCCAGGTGATGAGCGGCATCGGGGATCAACTTATCAAAGCCGGATACTTCTATTTCACGGCCCACCATCGTCACCAAAAAAATCTGGTGGAGGAATACACACGGATGTTCATTGGGCGTAGCGCTCAAGGAATCATCGCGGTCGATACTCTGCTGGAACACACCGTCCCGGTCCCTGTGGTCGCCGTCGCGGGTCATCGATCGATCCCGGGGGTGACGAACGTCGTCCTCAATCACACAATGGCGGCAGACTTGACTCTCACGCACCTGTACTCTCTGGGGCACAGAAAGATTGCATTCATGCGTGGCCAGCCGTTCAGTTCTGACTCCGATGTGCGTTGGAATGCGTTGCTGGCAACTGCAGAGCGGCTCGGAATCAAGATCGACCCGCAACTGGTAGTCAATCTCGATCGCGACTCCTCTTCGCCGGAGATTGGCTACCCGGTGGTACAACAATTGTTGGAAACAAAGCAGCCGTTCACGGCGCTCGTTGCCTTCAACGATATTTCGGCCATCGGCTCCATTCGAGCACTTCAGGATGCGAATTTACGCGTACCGGAGGATGTCTCAGTCATTGGTTTCGATGACATCAATGCGGCCGCTTATACCTTACCCAGCCTGACAACCATCAATCAGCCATTGGCCGAGATTGGCCGAGTTGCCACTCAGTGCCTGCTTAACCGCATTCATGGCACGGCTATCTCGCCCGACGAGATTTCTCTTGCGCCGACGCTTGTTGTGCGCGAATCAACGGCTCGAGTCAAGTCTTAGAAGACCGCCCTCCGCATCTCTATTCCTTTTGCCGGCGCCTCCAAATAGCAGCGAGAAGTCTACGCCTGCGGGGATCACCGTGCCACCTTGAAGCTCAGCGTTGCCAGGTTCATCTGCCCGCCGGTAAGGATATGAACAGTGAGGACGTTTTTGCCTGCGGGAAGTTTGAACTTTGCGATCCCCATAGCTACATTCCAGTGGTGCCACTGCCGCCAGGCGATTGGATCGGCCGCGTTGTAGGTAGTGGCAATGGTCAAAGGCCCAGTCTTGGACTCCCCATTTACATCGAACGAAATTGTTCCGCCACGGTTTGAGGTGTAGAGCAGGTCCGCGGAATACACGCCGGCCTGGGCGACATCGACCGTGATGTTGAACCATTCTCCGGGTTCGGTCCAACCGACATAAAGCAGGTCGGCCGGCGGCTTGACGGCCTCAAAGGGGTTGTCGTCGATCTGCGGGTCCAGGCCGAACTTTGTGAAGGACGTATCGACGCCTTCGCTCATGCGAAACTCGTGCAGATAGGTTCCGTCGGCGGGGTTGAGCGTCCCGCTGCCGTTGTTCTTGACATCGCTGTCGTGATAAGCCACTCCCTCGCCGCCCAGGTCGTAGTAGGCGCACAGAATCGTCCCGGGAATCCGCTGGGCCCCGCCCTGATAGCGGCTGTCGTGGTAGGGTGTTCCCTTGTATTGGGCCAGGTAGTCTGTCTTCGAAATACCGATGACCGAATCGCCGAGAAGAACGGCCAGGATGACCAACGGCAATCGACAGCGGAATGAAGATTTCTTCATGCTGCACCGACTCCTATGCAGTGATGCCAGTGAATTGCAAACTTGGCTGGAAACCACAGAAAATCGTACGCCGGTGAACGCAGGGGAATCAAGCTTCTGCATGGATCGTCAGCAGTTCTAAATGAAAATGGGAACCCATGTAGTGTAGTCCGCCACACAGATGGTCATTTATTCAGGACCGCCCGAGCGCGTGTGACCTTTTCCAGGATGTCTGTGGCTTTGGCGGTCCAGATGAAGGGCTTGGGGTTCTGATTGTGGCCGTG
>Ga0181517_10001272_pt1 | contig 28707 bp, 26 predicted proteins | sample PEATcosm2014_Bin_31_FD_119748 | JGI IMG/M metagenome (GOLD analysis project Ga0181517, IMG submission 119748) | Peatland microbial communities from MTU Mesocosm Facility, Houghton, MI, USA - PEATcosm2014_Bin01_30_metaG | ecosystem: Environmental > Terrestrial > Soil > Wetlands > Peat | place... | reverse complement strand
GTGTGGCTGCCGGAATTGCGTGTCATGGGTTCCCAGAATTACGTGTCATAGGTGTGACAAATAATTCCGGTATCCATTTTTTCATAGGCTCAGCGTCCAGCCACCCCAAAGCAGGGTCCCAATCCAGCATCCAGCACCCTCACTTCCCTCCAAAAGCCACCCCAAATGACGCCGCAGCGCTCGCTATCTCACATCGTTTGCCAGGCGTAGGTGCTGCCGTTATAGGTACATTGCACTCGCGTCGTATCGCCGCCCGCTCCCGCTGAGGGTGAATAAGGCGTCCCGGGGGTCAGGGAGATCGCATCATTCACAGGCGCCGTTGCTCCCTCAAAACCAGCAACACAAGCCATTAACGGCGTTCCAGCGTGGCCGTAAGTTATCACCGGAACCTCAACCCCGCCAATCGCCGTTTCCGTGATAAGTGAGTTGCCTAACTGCTGGTAATTGCTTAAGGAGGAAGTAATCCCATAGCCAAAAAGCCATTGATTGTTAACATTGTTCGCGCTGGGAGATGTGCCGGTCCCAAAGTATCCACCGTCCGTTTCGCCGTAGTTATGGGTCGTGCCGTAGCCAGCTTCCGCACCGACGATGGTATTCCCCGCGCCGGGCCCAGATCGGCCCGCATTGTGCCCGACGCAAATGTTTGACCCGCCCGAGATTGAGCAAGCATAGTATCCCGCAGCAACATCATTGCCGCCACCAGGGCCACCGCCCTCGGCGGAGGTTCCTATCACCACATCCTGAGAAGCCGTCAGAGCGCCAATTCCGATCTGCACGCTCGCAGACGCCGGAGGCGAGTCGGAAAAGCCGAGATTGTTTCCGCCTGCATAGAGGTAGGAAGTCGCAGAGGCCGGATTTTGAAGCACCAAATAGGTTCCATCGTACACAACGATTGCACGGACCGAAGCGTTCATGTCTCCGTTCGCGCCCACGAATAAGGGAACAGGGAAATAGGCCCCATTCTTGACGATGGTTTTAGCTCCGGTGCCCCCGATATTGAGTGTCGGATTTCCCACCGACGGGCTGCCACTCGGGAGGAATATAACCATCGTGCCGGGAGTCAGGGATGTAACCGCCGGCGAAGTTGTCAAGGTCTGAGCGTTTGCGGGGCCCGTCGCTATGCCATAGGGGATGCCGCCGCTGCCGCCGCTCACGGTTGCCGCCGTATAGCAAGGATTAGGAGAACTTGAAGTCGTGTATTGAAGGCTCTGTCCTGCAGCCGGGGTAAAACCCGTACAAAATGGAACGCCTTCTAAACCGCTGACTGTCGGATCTGGATAACTGCCCGAGAGATCGCCGCTCGCCGATCCTGTGGGAGGGCCACCTGCACTGCCCGGGCAGCCCCATTCACAGAAATAGTTCACCGCGTCGAACGTCACAAAGCCGACCATGGTCGAAGCCCCGGCAGTCGTCGGAATTGCCGGAGGATTCTTAAAACAACTCGGCCAGGTCCAGGTATATGGGCCGCCGCTCGCCGCTTGGATGATGTCGAAGGTAACGTGATGCACCGGGTTATCCTGCACCGGACAGTAGGTGGTGGAGTTTCCGGCCAGCGTCCAGATAAAGTGCCCCGACGACGCGGACATCCGGAAAAAACCGTTCTGGCCAACACTGACAGTGCCATTCGCACTCTGCACATTCGGCGGGTAATAGGTGGACGTGTTGAAGTAGGTTTCCTGGGCCGCGGGCAACCCAAGACCGTGACTGATTGTGTCGAAACCGAAATCCGCGCCGCTGTTGCCGATGCCACCCGCGCCATTATCGATCAGGTCGTAGCCAGCGTTGCCGATAAAATAAAGATGGATTTGACCCTTGCCCGAGAAGGCCTGGTTGAGGCTGGACGGATCTTGCCACCACGCGCTGTAGTTGAAGTACTTGGACCCCGGCCCGTTGAACAGCGGGAAAAACGGTCTGTTTGGAGAGTAGCCCCAGGAGATGGGAGGCTTGTCAAAAAGGTTAATAAGTGACACAGCCCCCGCCGCTCCACTGGTGATCACCCGACCCACAATCGTGTTGGTCTGCGGCGTTTCATCCAGTCCATTTTCCGCGTAACCGAACCCGCTGCCACGGTCGTCGCACTCTCCATCAGCCGCAATCGAGAGCGTCACCCAGTCGCCCACCTGGGTAGCGTTGTCGCATATCCAAGGCGCTGGACCTGTGGATTGGGCAAGAGCTGTTCCGGCTGTGCCCGGATTGTTGATCACCACTCCCACCGGACAGGCCGCGTTATCGGTTCCGTTGGTATTCGTGTGCGAAAGCGTCACGATTGGACTGGTAGATGCGTCAGAGCAACTCTGATAAGCAGCCATCAGATTTAGGGCCGTTCCACCCACCGAATAATTGGGAAAGGCATCGCAGGTTGCGCCGGAAGGGCAAGGCGATGGCCCAGCACCCGCGCCGCTGGTACTGAAGGTGCACGTTGTTCCGCTGCACGATACACCAGCGCCGGAGAGCGTGAACGAGCCCGCCGCACCGTTGATCGAAGACACAACGCTGCCGCTCGATCCGCCAGGCTGCTGAAACATTGTGCGATCGTCGGCGATGCTGCCGATCGCGCTCGATCCTGCAACCACAGTCGCGATGGGGATATCGCTCGATGTAAAGGCTGTGGTCTTTACCGCAGGCGCGCAGCTCGCCGCCGCGTTCAGGTAGACATAGTTGGTCGCCGACGCGGTCATGGTCAGCGTGCCGCCGGCGTAGGTGACCACCGAGCCGCCGCAGAATGCCGTCCCCGCGGCCAGATTCAGCGTGAGGCCAGTTCCGGCTGTGGGCCAGTAGCCAGGGGCAACGCCCTGCGCATATCTGGCGTTCACTGCGAAGAGCGGCGCGGTCTGCGACTGAGGCTGCTGCCCACGAGCGGCAATGCTCACCAACAAGACCAGAGCAACGAGCGCGGCAACATTCAAAGCTAGAATCAAAAGACTCTTTTTCATAGGAAACTCCTCACGCAAAGCAGATCGCCACGCCCGTGACGTCCGCATCGGAGGCCACGAGGTAAAGGTTGGTCGCGTCGAACGCGGTGGGCGTCTGGAACCAGAAGTCGCCCCCCGAGGTTTTCTGAAAGGCCACATGCGACGGCGCCGCGGGCAGCCCGTGCGCAACGGTGAAGTTGCCTCCAGCGCCAGGCGCCAGCGCCACGGAGCCGAGGATCGCCGAAGACGTCACATCGTCCCAGGTCGCCCCGTTATCCCGGAATGTGTGCTTGGTGTCGGTGGCAAAGTAGATGCGGCCCGCGATGCCTGCCACGGGGATTGCGCTGAGCGCGCCGGAAGCGATCACGGCTGAAAGTGTTGTCATCGTTTGCTCCTATTCGACATAAATCGTGTCTCCGTTGGCATAGATGGGATTGCCCGCGTCGTCGGTCAGGATGTCACCAGTGAGCACCGCGCCCCAGACGCTCACCGCCGCAGATCCAGAGGCCGTCGGATCGGCGACACTGGTCGCGGTGATGGTGTGGTTGCCTGCCGCGGTCGGCGCGCTGTAGAGGCCGCTGCTGTCGACGGTGCCCACGGTCACGTTGCCGCCCAGGATGCCGTCGACGCTCCACGTCACGCCCTGGTTCGCGGCGCCGCCCACGGCTGCGCTGAACTGCTGCGTCGCTCCCGCGGCCAGCGACGCGGAGCTGGGGCTCACGGTGATCAGCAGCGGCAGTCCTGAGCCCGATTCACAGTAAAGCCCAAACACATCGGCGACGCCGCTCACGGTGGGGCTGCCGCCGCCGCCGAAGGTCACATGCACAACATTGCTGCCATCGAGATAACAGGACAGCACGCCCTGTGTCTGGCCAGCTCCGGCGGGCACAACAAACGTGCTGGTGCCTGCGATCGCCTGCAGCGTAGAGGCCGCGCCGGCCGACGCTGGTGTCTGGAATGTCGAGCCATCCGCGACGCCCAGCGCGCAGCCCACTCCGAACTTCTTCCCGTTCGAGAGGGTGATCTCCATCCACTTGCCCGCGCCCACGGTTTCTGTGGTCACGGTGCCCATGTTGTTCTTCCACGCAAAGACAAGCACCGCCGCGTTGCCGTGCCAGGTGTTTCCCGCTCCATCGTTGTAGGTGAAATGGACAGTGCCGCCGGAATCGACGTTCGCGCCGACGATGCGGGGATTGTGGGTCGCCGTTGTCGGTGTGTCGTGCGGAAAGGCAACGGCAAAAGCCTGCGCCAGCGAATAGCCCGCAGGAAGCGCGACCGTCGTTCCATCGACCAGGACGCCTTCGCCGAAGAGGACCTTTTCTCCGCCGAGCAACGTCAATTCCATCCAGTTCATGCCGCCGGAGAGGGTGGGCGACGTCGCGGCGTTCAACCAGCTCAGCGCCCCGAAGTTCACATCGCCGCCCCAGAAGTTGCCGATGTCGTCGGTGTAGACCAGTGAGAGGTTGCGATTGGAATCCGCGTCGCAGAGTTGAATCACGCGCATGGCGTGGTAGTTGACGTTGGTGCCGGCCGGTCCAACCCAGTCGAGCAGGTTGCCCGGCGGGAAGCCTGTCGACGGCAGTTGGAATTGGCTTCCGCTCGCTTGTATCCCGGTGAAGAAAACGAAGATGCCGCCGCTGGCCAAATCAATTCCGGTGAAGTTCGACTCGTTGCCTGGATCGCTGCCAGGCACGCTCGGCCAGCCCGCCTGCAGCGTGTCACTGTCGTCGTAGAGGATGGCTGGGTTGTAAGTACCGAGCGTGAACGCGATCTCCCCGCTCTCCGCATCGGGCTCGCGCTGGATGGAGCCATTCTGACTGTCAGCGCGTGCCGTGGGCACCGACATTTCGAGCGGATCGATCACTTCGTATTCGCCCGCATAAGTAAAGCTCAGCGTGTCGTCGACGGTGACATGATCGCCGGGCCGCACCGCGGAGGCCAGGTCGCCGTAGGCGTCCTTGGCGAACATCGATGTCTTCACCCTCACCAAAGGCGGCGTGATGTAAGGCGAGACATCCAGGCCCAACGCGCGGTCGCGTTCGTAGCGGGCGATGCGGCTGGCCTGGTCATAGGTGCTGATGCTCAGGTCGATCGCATGCTTTACTTTGTTGCGCTGGCGCGGGATCCCCACGCCCCGCGCGCCTTCGGCCAGCATGTGATTTTTGTGCCAGAACTCCGGTGAGCGCTTCGTGAAGCGCGAATACAACAGCCCCACCCCGCCGCCCGAACCCACGCTGGTGGGATAGTTCGAGCCTTTGCGATTCATCACAAATGTGGTGGGATCCGTTTCTTCAGGTGTACCCACGTTCGCAACAGGCGGGACGCTGTAGACAGTCCACTCGCCGTCATAGGTGGTGTTTGTGCCCCCGATGGCGATGCGGTCGGCGGCGTTGAAGGGATGCGGCGTCTCTGTCGTGACCACAGGGCGGCCGTTCGCCACACATGTGATCGACGCGATCACCGCAGCCTGCGGAACCAGCAGGTCGCGCATGGTGGCCACGTAGCGGTTGCCCGCGGTGTGCACCACCTTGTCATCCGCATCGAAGCTGCCAGGCAGAATGCAATCGCGGCTGAATGTAAACACGCTCGGCCGCGGCATGTCGCAGTTCAGACTGATTTTGCCGGCGTACTCGCCCATCCAACTACGGCAGACCAGCAGAATCTGTTCCAGGCACGCCTGCAGCGACGTTTGTTGTGCGAAAGAGTAGCTGCCCTGGAAGCGCCGGCGTCCGTTGGCTAGAATCTCATCATAATATTGCGCAGCCTGGTAGATCGAGCCCCAGTCGAAGCGATTGCCGATGGCCGCCGAAAGCTGATCGGGACCGGCGGTGATGCTGAGACCGTAATCGGGCATCAGCTTGCGGCGCAGGATCAGATCGACGAAATGCCACGCCGGGTTGGTGGTGAAGGCGTAGCCGGTCTGATTTCCTTCGTCGTCAAAGAGCCGGCACTTCAGTGCGCGCCACAGGCCGATGGGATTGATGTCGGTCCACTGCGTAGGGTCGGCGCGGTGTGTGTTGGTCTGGTTTTGGATGGCCTGCTTGCGCATCAGCGTGTAGTAGGCGATGCGCGAAAAGGCCAGCGGCTGGATGGCTGAGGGAAACTGCGCATAGAGCACGTCGACGCCCTGGTCCGGGCCGCTCGATGAAGGCGCGAGTCCGGAGCCGATGACGGAATCGCAGCCGCTGTGAAAGTTGAAAACGAAGTTAGCATCGCCGTCTTCAGCCTTGAGCCAGTTCTGCCCGCTGAAGCCTGGAGGCGCTGCAGCCGGAATATTGCTCTCCCATGTCAGCAGGTCGTTGATCCACAGCTCCGTGCATCCATCCCATTCGCCATGGCCCAGCAGCCAGACGCCGACGCGATGGTAGTCCATGTAATCGTTCCCGGTGTCCTGCAGCATGTAATAGGCATGCCGCTTGCCCGTCACCCACGCGTAGCCGTAGGTCAGCGGGATCGGCGTACCCGTCGTCTCGCTGGCGCTGGAGGCTTGCGTTGTGGAGGCGTTCGCCATCAGATACGCCTCGCGCGGTTGATTACTTTCAGCGCTGTGTTGGCGGTGGCTTCGCCGTAGTTCTTTTCGTAATCGTTGAGCGCGACCATGATGCGCTCAGGCACCTGGCAGGTTTGGAAACTGTACTGGCACTCGGTCGGCTGCGTCGATCCGCAGCGCGGGCCGCCCCAGTTGAGCTGGCACGTTTCGCTGTAGATCTCCAGCGGTGTGTCTTCCTGTGCAGGGCTGATCAGATTCTCGCCGCGCAGGCTCACCGTGTCGGTGCCCACATCGTCCACGGTCAGTTTGCCATGTACTTCGAGCCATGCGGCCTCGGCGTCGGGCTGCCAGCAGCGATACACAAAGAGTGCGCCTTCGAGCGCGGATCGCCGCATCAGCCGCTCAAAGTCGCGCTGCAGCGTGTCGCCGGAGAGGTTCTGTAAAACGAAATTGCCGACATCGGTCACCAGCGACCGATGAAACGTGAACTTCGGAACACCGATGATCCAAGGCAGATAAGGCGATGGCCCGTTCCAGCCCGATTCTTTCCATGGATATGGAGGAACGGGAGGCGTCGTGGGAGTGGTGTAGTAAATCGCGACGCCCACAAAGCTGACCTGCAGCATCTGGGCGCCGGCGGACGCGGGGTTGTACCACGCGCGCACCATGGTGGCCGTCAGGCTGATGGCTGCGATGCCGGCAGCCCAATCAGGCCCAAGCCCGTAAGGGCCGTTGCTATACTGCCCGTTCATATCCGTGGGAGTCGTGATGGGAAGATACACGGCCGCGGGGCCTAGCATGCTCCCGGTCAGGATCATCACGTAATAGACCCCGGTGATCGCGGACTCGGGCACGCCGGCCGGGATGGAGAAGCCTTTCCATGTGGCAGCGACACCGCCCGGCGCGAGAGACACAAGCAATCCGCCGGCAGGACTCGCGCTCACTGTGCCTCCGCCGCCATCGATTGAGGTAGTTGCCACAGTCGGCAGCGACCAGGCTACAGATTTTCCGGGCGGAATAGGAAGCAAAGGCGGCGCGGCGTTGACAACAACATCTTCCTGGCCAGTGATCGCAAAGGGTGCATTCGACGGGCGATCGCTCCAGTAATAGAGGTTGCCGTTCACGTCCTGCACATCGAGCAGGTTCACGGGCGCGATGCCAGGCCGCGCGCCGCCCACAGCCTTCAGTGAGGCCGGGTACGGAGTGCTCATCGCATCACCTGGAGGGCCCACCAGGTGATATTTGTTCCGGTGGCTGCGCTATTCTTGGTTCCGTCACAAATAATCTTCACGCGGTGGATGTCGAGCGAGACCGACTGTTGCGTGAGCACAGCCTGCGGTCCCAGTTCGGCGGCGTTGTAGCAATCGACGGTCTGCAACAGCACCCCGTCGAGATACACATCGCACTTGCCGAACTCCGGACCCTGCGAGAGCCAGAGTTGGAAGCCGTAGCCGCGGTACTCATATTGCGCCCAGTCGCCGGCGGTTCCGGCGTCGGTCATCGCTGTCGTCGGCAGCGTAGCGCGCGCGATACCGCCCAGCGTGATGGTGGGGACTGTTGCCAGCGTGACCTGCGTCCAGGCGCCATTGACGGCCAGCTTCTGATCGCCGAAGTCATTGACCGCCAGGAAGAGGATCGAGTCGTGATCCCAATCGGAGGGATAAAGCACCATTGGGACGCGCGGCATCTCTTCGAAGGTCACATTCTGCACATCCCATTTATTGTTGGCGGTCACAACCGGCGTCACTTCGGTGGTGAAGCGGCCTACATAGTGCCTTCCGCCGCCCTCGTAATCGATGATGGTGAAGTACCCATCCTCATATTGCTCGTAGTACTGCTTCAGGCGCTGCACGCACGGCCAGGTCCGGCCGAGCCAGCTCAGGCTGAAGCTGTGGCCCACATTCTGCGTTTCGCGCGTCCAGGGGATGCCGCCGACTGCCTTCTTATGCAACTGCGTCGTAGAGCGCTTCCGCGTGAAACCATAGCTGGGGTTCATCGAGTCGTGGAGCACCGAGTCCCAGCCCGCGGTCGGATTGAGGATGTCAGTCTCAGGCATCGGCGCTCCCCGAGTTCTCTGCGTAACTGCTGTTGAGTGCCGCGCGCATGTGGTGCTTATATTGGTTGAAGAACTGGATCACACCCTTGGAATCAATCGCGTGGACGTTCATGTTCATGGTGCGGTCACCGCCCGAGGAACTGCGCCGCGCGTCGCGGCTCTGCATCGCCGCCTGGTAGCTGCGGTGGATGGAGTCCATCGAAGCGCCGGCGTTCAGTGCGTCCAGTGTGGATTTGTTGCGCTGATAGACGTTGGGCTTCACGGTGAATTCGCCCAGCTGCATGTGGACCAGGCCGTGATCGGGAGAAGTCGCCAGATCGCCGAAGTCATTGACCGGGCCGCCCGTGTCGTACTGCGCCGCGGTGGCCGTATATTGGCTGCGGCCGGCCTTCTGCTCCGCGCTCAGCTTGCCTTCCGCATCCTTAATCTCCTTTTTGATCGTGTCTTGGTAGTAGCGCTGCGCTGCAGGTCCCAGCGCGTTTGTTGCGTGCTTGGCCTCCTGGTCGAGGCTCTGCACATCCGCGTAGGCGCCAAGGTAGTCCATCGAACCCTGCTGGTAGCCGTCGATGTCATTCCCGATGCGTGGACGAACCTGTTTCAAGTCGTAGACGCGCGCCTTCTCCCGGCCGCCAAAGCCGATGGCTCCAATCACCGCGCCGGCCGCCGCGCCGATCGCCGCGCCCACAGGGCCGCCGAGAGCCATGCCGAGCTTCATGCCGCTCATAGCTCCGCCCAGCGCGCCACCCACGCCGCCATTGCCTTCGTAGGCACTGAAGAGGCCCAACCCTCCACTCACCGCGCCCATCGCATTCGCGCCCACGCCACCGCCGCCCAGCATGCCGCCGCCGCTCGCGCTCGCGGTAGTGCTGCCGCTTGAAACGAAGTTCCCGTTCTCGTCGAACTGCCCAGGTGCGCTGGCGCTCTGCGTCTCCGCGAAGTCACCGCTGCCAGTCTCACCGCCGCCGCCTTTGCTGCCATTGAAGAGACTGATTCCCGATCTTGCGAGTGCGGTGCCTTGCTGCAGGTCGCCCATCACCGCGCCCATACCACCAACTGGTGTTGGAGCCGCGCCGGGACTCCCTGTGCTGAAATCAGATGTGCCGGCGCCTGTGCCCCAGGCCGGCGAGGCCTCGCTCGTCGACGCCGGAACAGACGCGCCGGTGTAGGGCGAGCGCTGGTGAATCGCTGTGGGAGCGAGCAGACTCGTGCTTGTGCTCGGTGCGCTCCATCCAGGCGCTCCAGGCTGCGCGAGCGCGCTGCCTGCAAACGTAGCGCTGCCGATGTGAATCGTGGCCTGCGAGACGGTGAAGGTCTTCTCTTTTTCGCCGGCCGCGCCATGGCTGCGCGGCATCTCGGCTTTCGCATCCTGCATTGCAGCAGCAGATTTAGATCCACGCGTGAAGACGCCGCCCGTGAGCAACCCGATAATGCCACCCTCGGGTGTTGCGGGCGTCGCCGCCGCGCCCTGGCCATGCTGCTGAATGCGTTGCACCAGCATGGCCGCGGCCTGCCCCGCGACCTTGTCGCCCAGGCTCTTCAGCGCTTCGGCGGGATGATCAAGGCTCTTGAAAAAGGAATCGAACTCGCCGGCCATCTTCTCGCGGGCTTCGCGCGAGGCCTGCACCATATCCGCATCGCGCTGCTCGGCCGCCGCGGCCACCCGCCGGTTATAGTCGTCGTCGGAGATCTCCTGGGCCTTGAGTTCCTCCTCGTATTTCTGTGTGCGCGCCCGGTACTCGGCCTCGATCGCGGCGGTGCGCTGCTTCTCCGCGCTCAGCGACCGCACATTTGCTTCAGCCTCGATCTGCGCCGTCTCGTCGGCATTGCGCTGGGCCAGCTCTAAACGTTGGTCCGCGGCATTGCGCTCGATCGCTGCGGTTCCCTGCTGAAGAAGGCTCGCGCCCTCCGCCTGGTCGACCGATGGCGGCCCGATCTTTGGCGCTTTGCCGTAGCCCGCTTCGATCTTTCTCCGCAGTTCTTCAATCTGTTTAGAAGCTTCGGCGTTGATCCGCACGAAACCTGAGATCTGGTGCGTGGCAGACTCGTCGGAGAGATTGTTCACATAATCGGCGAGCGAGCGCTTCTCTTCGGCGATCTGTTGATCCGTCTCGCGGCTGATCGCTGCGCGCTGCTGATCAGCCAGCGCCGAGTGGCCGCTTGCATCAACATCCTCAAAGTCAGAGTCGCGCACTTCGGCGATGCGATCCTCGCCCTGGCGCTGTGTCTTGGCAATGCCGCTCATGCCCGTGATGGTCGACGCGCGGACGATCTTCTCAGTCGCGCGGGTCTGATCTTCCAGACGCTTCATTTCTTCGTTGTGGAACTTTTGATGGACATATTCACGGGCGGAGGTTGAATCGATATCGCGAGTCTTCAAGTCCGCGATCGCCGCGGCTTCCTGTGCATGGTAGAGAGCTACACCGCGCAGCCCAGATTCGAGCGCCTGTTCGCGCAGGCGCGCAAGTTCCTCGATCTGCGACTTCGCGTCACGGCCGCCGCCGCTTGCATCCTGCCGCGCAATCTGATCCTTGAGAGCCTTCTCTTTCGCATCAGCATCGTCGGGGGTCGCATTGCCAAGCCTGGCGTTGAGCGCGCGTTTATAGGAATAATCCTCCTGATTCTCGGCGAGTTTCCGGCCCTTGGCATCAGGATGAGTTGCCTGGATTGCGAGGAGCGTCAGCTCGTGCTGCTCCTGGGCCTTTTCCAGAGTGAGCTTATCCAAGCCCTGCTGCTGCGCGACGCCGAGGCCGGCCTGTTTGTGCGCCGCATAGAGCATTCCAAGGCCCACGCCCATTGCCATGGGGCCACCAGTTAATATGCTGCCCCAGCCACCCTTATTCGCCGCCTCAGCCTCAGTGCGATAGCCTCTGGCCGCCGCGGTGGCTTCCTTGATTCGCAGCGTCGTGGTCTCAATATCGTGCGAATTCCAATAGTCCTCATCCTTGGTCTTTTCGAGTTGTTCTTCGTACTCCTTCTGGGCTGAGTTTAGGGAGAGATAGTTACGCCACAGCTTTTGCGCGCCCTCGACGAGCTGTGAAAACACCATCGTCCCGATCTGAATCGCGCCCAGCCCAATGAGCGCTGGGCCAATCGCTCCAATCGCGGCCTGGGTGATCTTGCTCTCTGCAGCTAGGCGCACCATGGCGCGGGGCAGCCGGATGCCGAACTCTTCAGTTAAGAGCCGCGTCTTCTCGACGCTCGACAGCGCGGCCACGCCCGTCTTATCCAGTGCAGCCTTGGTCTGGTTTCCCGCGGCCGCGGCGCGGGTGCCCACGGCGGCGAGCTCCGCGCCCAACTGGCGCACCGAGCCCGACGTGCCCTTGATGGCGCTGTCAAAGACACGCACACCCGAGACTGCGCCCTTCTCGTCCACCAGCAGTTCGATTTGTACGGCGGTGGCCATCAGCTACCTATTTCCCCCATGCACTCCCTGCAGCGGAGCGCGTGCGGCTCGTTGGGCATGCCGCAGTGTGGGCACGGCGGATGTTCCGCTTGGAACCTGTTGCGCTCGCGCTTCAATACCAGCAGCCCTTCCACTTCCACGCCAGTCAAGGGCAGATCGACAACCTCCAGCACACGCTCCAGCCAGAAGAAGTACTCGATCCACTCGAAGGCTCCGTCCGGAACAGTGCGCGCCGGCAGGATGCTCGCGCGCGCCTCGTTCTGCAGCTCGGGCGGAGTGTTGGCCAGCATGCGCTCCGCTTCCTTGGCAAAGAACCCTTCCAGAAAGAACTCTGCCGCGGCGCGCCGTAGCATGGCCAGATCGCGCATGACAGCCTCTATTCAATAGTGATTTCATCGTCCGCATCGAAGAGCGCCAGCGCCGCAGCAGCCTTGTGCGCTCCATCCATTTCACACTTGATTGCACCGGCGCCGCTGAGCGCTATACCGCCCACCGAATAGCCGTCCACGGATTCAATGAGATCGTCGTAGACCTTCATCGCGATGGCCTGGCGCGGCGGATAGGTGGTGACGCCGTTCTGAGCGGTTCCGGTCACCCGCGTGCGCGCACTCTCAAAGTTGAAGCGCTTTAGATCCGCAATACCCGGTTGGCGGAAGCGATGGATCAGGCCGGAATAGAAGACTGTCTTGCCATCCGCAGCACCGCCCCAATTTGCATCGAGGCTCACCTCGACCAGGTCACAGAGAATAGGTGGTTCGCTTTTGGACTGTGACGGCCCGACGCTGCGCAGCGCGATGCCCGCGCCCAGGCGGTGATTGAGTGGAAGAGCGCGCTTCCAGTCCTTCAGCTTGCTCATGTCGCCGTAGCCGTCGACCGAGACCAGCGTGTTCTCGACCAGTTCCAGCAGCGCCGATTCGCTCTCAAAGACACGTTCGCGCGCATCGCCAATTTGAATGACCTGGTTGACGATCGACTGGAAGAACCGCCCCCAGTCCGCGGCGGCGATGCGGCGGAAGTGATAAATGAAGGCTCCCTGCTTGGATTTGAAGGCGACGGATCGCGGTGTGTCGAGAGGCAGCAGTGCCTGCTGCTCAGGGTCCGGTGTGGGTGCAGCGTGCTTGCTCATTGGATCCTCCAAGTCGTGCAGCTCTGGCTAAAAATGAGGGGACGGCCATTCCGCCGCCCCCTTGGAAGAAACTCGGGTTAGGCGGAGATCAGGTACGCGCTGGCGCTGTTCTGCACAGTCGCCGTGCACACCTGGCCGCCCGTCGGCTTCAGGATGGATTCCTGGTCGAGCTCGATGGTGTAGATCACGTACTTGTCCTGCTCGCCCAGGTCCGCCTTGGGAATGATCACGTTGGGATAGTCGACAACCAGCGAGGCCGCGCCGCTGTTGATGGCGATCTTGGCTTCGAGCAGCGTCTGCGCCATCATCCAGTCGCGGATATCGCTCGTGGTGTCGATCGCTACCACAACCTTCAACGCCACGATTGGATTGCCGTAGCGCGGGAAGACGGGATAGACGCCGCCGCCGCAGGAACGGAAGAGATCGTTGGCATGATCGAAGGTCGCTTCCCAGCTCAGGATCCGCGGCGACATCGAAACCGCGCCGCCGGCCACACCCAGCGAGAACACGGAGTCCGAGCCGTAGAGATATTGCGCGGTGGGCAGCGCGGGCAGCGTGACCATGGCGCCGTCGGCGTAGCGGCCCGTGCCGATGAAGTTGGCCTTCACCATCACCGAGCCCTTGTCCGAACCGCTCAGCACAACCTTGGTGCAGCTGATGTCCTGGAACTTGCGCTTCAGGCCGGGCGCATCCTCGATGTAGACGTTGGTCATGTTGGCCGCCGCGCCTGTGTCTGCCCAGGTGAGGACGTGGGTGTTCGGCGTTGCGGGCGGTCCCACCGTCCCGGCGGTAAAGTTCTCGTTGCCCATCACCATGGCCAGGAACCAGCCGGCCAGGTAATCGTCCAGGCGTGTGCTCAGTTCGCCAGAGGAACTCTGCGCGATGAGCCGCGACTCGGTAGCAAAGGAAGTGCCCTTGCCCGCATATTTGTAGTCCGACTCTTTTTCCAGAGCAACCTGGAAGAAGCCGTTGGTCTCGGGCCGGCCACGATAGGTCAGCGCGGCGTCGGCCATGACCTCGGCAAGCGTGGCCTGGATATTTCCGCCCACTACCACGTTGCGAAGAATCGATCGTTGTGTCGTAAAAGCTGTTGGCATTGCTCTCTCCTCGCGCTCAGCTGAGCGGAAATTCCTCGAATGTATGAATGATGCGAACCGAATGGCAAAGCACGTTACCGAAGAACACCAGCTTGTTGCCCTCCACCTGGGGCGGTCCCGACCAGTCGAACTGCCCTGCGAAATGGCGCCCGGCGAGCGGACCGAACGCCGCGACGACGGCTTCGATGGCCGCTTCCCACACCGGCGAACTCACTCCATCCTTAAAGGCGTAATAGCCAGTCATGGCGATGGTGTGCGTCCGTCCCCAGGCCTGCATCTCTTTGTCCCTGGCAGGCGACGCGTCGCGATTCACCATCCAGGTGCGCACCGCCGGGTTGGCCGGATCTGTCATCGCATCCACAAAAAGTGCCTTGAACTCCGCATCGTCGTTCGAGTAGCGGATCTGGTCGTAGACATTCGGCCCGCACTCCGGGACGGTCTTCAGCAGGTCGTAGGCCGCGGCGATGGCAGTCTGTGCACTCATGCCGTGCCTCCTGCGAATCCACGCGCCGCAAAGGCCAAGGCAATCTCGCGCTCCAGTACCGGTGTGCACAGCGGCTCAATCGCTTCCAACGTCCGCGAAAACATCTGGTGCCCTTGCGTGCCTTTCTTACGGATCTTCAACGCGATCGCGAAGGCCACACTCGTCGCCTGCTTCTCATCCTCGATGCCAAACTTCTTCTGCACCCACGGCACCAGCGCTGAGGACGGCGGCATGTGCGGCCGCGCGCCGGTCTCGACCGGGGCCGCGTATACATCCGCGCCCACAGAGGGCGAGACGCCGATGATCTCGCGGGCCATCGACGCATCGCGCACGAAATTGGAAACGATGGAAGCGGCCAAGTTGCCGAAGGCCACGGCGGGAGGCAGCGCGCCGTAAGGGGTGGTGATAAACTCCTGCACCATCTCCGCGCCTTTGACGCCCAGAGCTTCGAGACCAGCCTGCACGCCTTCATTGAAGGCAGACAGCATGCCGGGCTCAAGATTCTCAGCTCCGCGGATTGTGGCGTTCCAGCTCATCGTGAGTACTTGTCGTGCACCAGGCGGTCGACGCCGCTGTTCTGTTCGAGGTATTGATTGCCCAGCGCGAATGCCGGCCCAACTTCCGCCTCGCCGGCCGCGCCTTCCTCGATGCCCATGTGGTTGTAGTAGCGCTTGCGCAGCACCTTCGCCACGTTGAGCATCTCCTGCGATTTGGATCGGTAGTTGACCACGTCGGCCTGGAGAGTTGCATCGCCCGTGCCCACATAAAAGCTGGCGATCCACTCCGCGCCCAGGCTGGCGATGAAGTCCGTCACTGCGTAGAAGTCCTTGTCGGGGACCGTCGATCCGTCGCGCAGATGACGCGCGGTCCAGGTCACGCGCAGAGTGTCGCCCTCGGGCGGCGCATCGAAGTTGAGCAGGATCCGATCCGGAGATCCCGGCGTCTGGTAGACGCGCAGATCGGAATCGAGAACGAACTGCGGCGGCTGCTGGCCAATGGGATATTCGATTTGCTTGACGACGGAGAAGTTCGTTTCCCACACCGGCAGATCGCCACCCGTGCCTGGCGCGATGGGAAGGGCAACCAGGTTGGTTCCAGTTCCCTCGACATCGCTCACGATCAAGAGTGGCGCGTCGGCCGAGTAGCGTTCCAGGATGGCGCGAGCCGCCAGTGCGGCCCACTGCCCGCTCGTCACGCGCTTCGCGTCGTCAGCGAGCGCGTTGGGGATCTCCGCAACAAAGTCCGAGATGGCGTAAGGAAAGGGCACGTCGCGCCTCTAAGGTTGCGGGGCGCCCGTACGCGAGCGCCCCTCGGTTGATCTTCTCCGGCAAACTTCGCCGGCTCAGGGCTATCTGGTTAAATGTCGATCTGGAGCATGTCCAGCGCCACGAAGGCCGCTTTCGGGACGGTCGTCGCGGGCACCAAGGCCACGTCAACGGTCACCACGTCTCCTTCGTCGATGCGGAAGCCGCCGGGGAAGTTCGAATTCACAGTGACATCCGCGCTCATTGTGTCCAGATATGAGTTGTTCACTGTGGCTCCGGGGATCTCCAGGAAAGCGATCTGCACGCCATTCACGTTGATGTTGACGGCCAGTCCCTGATTGCCGGTTCCGTTATCGCTCTCGCAGAGTTGCGCGCTCACAATGCGCTGCGAGCGCGGCGATGTGTATGTCACCTGGCCTACGCCCACTGCCAGAGGCGCGGGCAACGGGAGGGTAAGAGTGCTTCGGCGGAAACTGTCCTGCATGGGGTCCTCGCTTTTCATCCGCGGCCCCGGAGATCGTCCGGGGCCGCGCCTGCTATGCGTCTACTGCTGCGTTGGCGGGTTAATGGTTAGCCGGCGACGACGTGTTTCCCGACGCCACGGAAGTCGATGATCGCGCCCGCGAACGGGAACTTCACCTTGTACTGGAGCTCGTCGTTCGTGAACTGGGTGCCGATCGTCGGCTGGTTGGCCAGGAAGATCTGCGGGTTCTCGATGCCGTCGAGGAAGCCCATCTCCAGGAAGGGCGCGTTGTTCTGGTTGGTGCCGTAGTAGTAGTCGATCACATCGGTCAGCTTTTCGTTGACGTAGATGCGCTCGTTGTTCACGCCGAAACGCTGGAAGAACGCGTTCGAACCGGCGGTGTTGGTCTGGTTGATCTGGCGCGCGGTGGCGGCCAGGGCCGCAGGCACCATCAGCCAGTCCAGAGGCAATCCCAGCGGCTCGCCGGAATCCTTCTCGGTCTGGGTCATCAGCGCCACTTCGTCGGCGATCAGCGAGTCCTGCGACAAAGCGACCGTCGAGAGGTTGTTGTGCCCGGCGTTAAACCAGGCCACCGCATCACCGGTGTAGTTGGGGTTGGTGACGAAGAACTGGGTGATGTAGTTCTTCAGCGTCCAGCGTCCAGCCCGCGCCAGGCGGCCGGGGAAGCGGGCGATGGCTCCCAGATCGTCGTTGCGGATGGTCTCTTCCGAGATGGTGAGCATCCCGCCGCGCTTAACCATCTGGTAGGTAACCAGCTCGTCGGTGGGATAGGCCACCTCGACGTAGGGGCCGCCTTCTGCCACGGTCGCCAGCTCGCCGAAGTAGCCCTCACGCACGCGGTCCTGGATCTTGTAGTCGGAGATCGACGCCTTGGTGTAGAGATTCGGCAGGCCGTCGAGCGCCAGCTCTGCCCAGTCCTGCAATAGGCGCTTGGTCATCGAGTTCAGCAGGATGTTCGGAAAGTCGGCAGCCAGCACCGCTTCCGACGCCAGCACATGACCCGTAAAGCCCGCGCCCGCGCGCAGCTTATCCAGATTCCAGTCGCCGGTGACGGTGGTGTAGGCTTCGCGCAAACTGCGGAATGCCGGCACGCCCTTGTTCATGGAGTCCTTGACGCCCACCGCCGCTTCCATGGCCAGGGCCATCTTGTCGGCGGAGTCGAGCGTGACGGTTGAGCCAGGCTGCACACGGCCCACCGTGTTGAACGCCGCGAAGGCGGTCCGCACCGTGGTGATCTCGGCGTCGATCTTGGCTTGGGGCAGATCGGCTTCGGCAACCAGCGCCTGCTCTAGATGTCCGCGCGCCAGGTCCTGCGCCGGCTTGGGTAGCCTTGATGCCGTCAGCGACGTCTCGATGCGGTTGCGGCTCTGGATGCGCTGTGCCTCAGCCAGCTGCGTCGCGGCGGCTTCAGCGGTGACTGCGGTGGCCGCTGCGGTCGAATTCGCTTCCAGCACCGCGGTGGTCACTTCCGTCAACAGGGCCGGATATTCAGCCTCGGTCACGGTGGCGAATTTCATGGTGAGCTCGGCAGCGCGGCCGGCGTTCTTCAGCCGAAGCGCTTCGAGCAGTCTGCGAAGGGTATCCTTCATGGACGCTGCTCCTTCGGTAGCGCCTGAAGCGCCGCCGCTGCTGGGGCCACGCCGGGTTGGGGCGATGGCGATTGTGTTGGGACTCACGGCGCGCAATTGCGCCGCAGAGACATCGTTGGCCGCGAAGCTGGCCGCGGTAAGGAATTCACCGCCAGCGCCGGCCCGTGCGCAAAGATCGACAGAATAGAGCGTGCCCAGATCTTCGGCGACCAGGCACTGTTTGCCTTCGACCTGGCCGGGCTTGTAGCCCACCGCGGCCAACATAGACACGGCAAAGAGATCGAGCTTGTTGTTCTGCCGAGCATCGTCCAGGCGTGAACGGAGATCTGACTCGGCCGAGAAGAGATTCACAGTAGAGTAGGCGCCCCCGGCGTCATGCGAACCGCCCTCCAGCCAGCCCGCGATGCGATCGGGATCGGTGGCACCGGTCGGATCGTTGCCCTGCTGGTTGGGATGCCTGCGCCCAAAAGGCTTGCCGGCCACCGCCTCCGCTACCCTCGCGACGAACGCGGGAGGATAGTAGTGCGGAACCGCTTTGCCATTGACGGCGCCCATGCCCCAGCCGGGCTTGAGAACGCGGATCTTATACTTCCCCGACTGCGGCTGCGCATCGCCTTCAGCGGCCATGAACTCACAAGCCTCGGCCACTGGCACATAGGCCGTGGTCACTTCCTGCGCGTCGCCAAAGGTCACCTCGTCGCCGGCGATGGTGTAAGGGATACGAAAGAGCTTCGACTCCGGACCGCGCGCGATCAGGTAGTCACTGAAGGTTTCAAAGAGATAGAAGCGCTGGCAGCCCTGCTCGTCCAGGCCAAACTGCTCGCGCAGCTCGCCGTTGATGAGCTGCTGCTGCTCGTCCAGCGAAAGATCCGCCTCGGCCGACACGTACTCCTTTTTGAAGTTCGTGCAGTCGATGCCCAGCTTCGTGGCTTTCGCGGCGAGCTTACGGGCCACAGCCTTCTTCTTCGCCGCGGGGATCACCTTGTCCTGGTCGAAGCGCGCCAGCGCATCGCGCACATGGGCCTCGTCGAAGTCTGGAAGGCTCCATGTCGAGATATCTTCGGCATCGCCCACGTAGGCAAAGTCGGAGGATGGGTGTTCCTTCCCATCCACCGACTTGGTCTTTGCGGCCTCGGCCGCGATCAGATAAACGAGTTCCTGGTTCATCTCGGTCCTCGGGTTACTTAGTGGCGATCGGGAACGCGTATTTGCGGCCGTCCGCCGTCACGCAGACGCGCATCTTCGTTCCATCCTTCGCGGTGCGGTCCTCGCGCAGGATCACTTGCCAATCGTCCAGCTTGTCGATGTCGGCGGCGCTGGTGGGCGCGGGCACTGCCAGCAATGCGTTAGCAGCCTTCAATGCGGCGATACGCTGTGCACGCTCGTTGTCGGGCGAATCAAGCTTGGCCTGGGCGAGCGCCTTGATGTAGGTCGCGGTCCACTGCTTCTGCGCCTTGTCCGACATATGCGCGGGCGGATTCGGGGTGATCACTGTAGGTGCTGTCTGTGGTGCCATATCACTGTTCTCCTTCGTTCGTTGACGGCCGGGTCACATGCGGCCAGATTAGTCAGCGCGCGTGCGGTTCATTGCGGCAGGCGCGAGAGCTGCGAAACATGGAATAGTTGCCGTCATCCAGGGGACGCCACAACCGAAATGCCGTAGCTTTTCAGCAGGTCGCGCTCCTGATCTGTGGCCTTCAGCTGGTCGTCGCTCAAATGCGGAATGACCAGGCAATGGCAGTTGATCGTGTTCTCCGCAGACCCCGATGGATCGCGGGGATATTGCAGTTCCTCGCCTTCCACGAGGAACGGCTCGCTGGGCTTGCGCACCTGGCCATCGGCCAGCAGATGCCCGATGCGCGGCACACGGGCTACGGGGATGTGCTTCCAGAGCTTCTCCAGGCCGGGATGGTGCGGCGCGAGATCGTTGATGCGCGCGACCGACGCCAGCGACTGCACGCGCATGATTTCATTGGTGGCGATGGTCATGGCGCGCTCGCCCACCTGGCTGAAGAGCCCGCTGAACTTTCCGCCCTCCAGTGTCGATCCGATCTGCTCCACGAGCTGCTGCAGGTTGCTGCCGCCGAGAAACGCGCGCTGGATGGCCGCGTTGATCTTGGCGGACATGTCGCGCGTGAGGCCGCCAATGAGATCGGCAGTGTAGCCCTGGACAACCTGCAGCGCCGCCTGGTCCACCACCGGCTGCACCAGCAGCGAGCCCGTTCCCGCGGCCACCGTGGCGTCCACGCTCTGCGCGGCTTCAGCGTAACTCCGGCTCTCCAGGTCGCTCACTTCAGAAGCGGCCTGCTTCGAGAACTCTTCCATCACTCGATCGACCTGGGCCTTGAGTGCCTGGAGGCGCGCCGCGTTATAGCTGCCCGGCTTGCTGCGTGCCAGATCGCCGAGGATCTCGCGGTTGGCGTCGTCCAGCAGCTTGAGGATGCGCAGCCGCGCCTCGGGCGTCAAAGCCTCGGCCCGGCGCGTGAGCACGTCGAGCTGCTGGGCGTAGGCCTGGGCGCGGGAGTCTGCCATCAAATCCTTTCCGGGGTCCCCGGCGACGGGTCTTCGTCGCTGGGGCGGTTAGTTCACTAGGTTCTTTGCTTCGCCGGCATCGAGCAGATCATTGTCCGGACCTTTGCCGGCTTCGTCTGCCTTGTTGGGCGGCGGCGTCTTCAGTCCCTTCAGCGCGGCATCGAGCGCCGACTGCGGCGCGAACAAGTCCTGCTGTTTGGCCGCGCGATCGTCCTTCTCCTGCTGCGCGGCCTCGTACTCTTCCTGCGAATCCTCAATATCCACGCCGATCTCGGCCAGCACCGTGTGGAAGGCGCGCGCGGCGGTCTGCCCGGTCACCCAGCCCTCCTGCTGCCCGATCTGCATGGAGGTCGAAACTCCCGCCAACGTCTGAGCGCCTTTGGTAAGGTCCTGCGTCGCGATCTCGGGGAACTCGATCGTGTAAGAAGTGTCGACGTCCTGGGGCAGCGCGCCCGCTTCCTGCGCCGACTCAATCTGAAAATCGAGCACAGGCTTAAGACAACGCGCCAGGTGATTCTGCCGCGATTGAATCTTCCGGTGCACCGGCGCATTCATCTCCACGGCCGTGGAGCGGTTGGCGTCCACGCCATCGCCGAAGAACGTGGCCGGCAAGCCCGCGCCGCCCAGGCCGTAGAGCTTCACCATCGACGCGCCCTCGGCCATATCCTGGCCGTGGAACTCCGGAGTTTGGGCCTCGATCTTCACGCGCTCATTGGTCACCATCACGCCGCCCTGGCGCGGAGGATCCTTGGTGAGCTTGTCCTTGTATTCGTTAACCTTCTTTTCGTCGGCGCCCTCCAGGATGTAGTGCCACACGAACGAGTTCAGGAAGCGCACCTTGTCGCCGAAGTCGAAGATCATCTGGTCAAACAGATCGATCCAGTCCGCCAGGCTGAAGAGTTCCGAGAATCCGCGGCTGGCGCTCTTGGCCTTGTTGAGCGTGAAGTAGAAGCACTCGCCCGAGAGCCGGCCATAGTTCTCAGCTTGCGGATCCTCGACGCGTTTGACGAGCAGCATCGGCTTCTGCAGCACTTCACCGACTTCGCGGCGCAGGCGTACCGCAAACGGTACGTTGATCGAGGCGGTGCCGTCGGCGGTGGCCATCTCCGCGAACTGGATGGTGTCGATGTTCATGGGATCGATGTAGCCCACGCGCACCTTGCCGGACACGGGGTTCTTCGCCACCGGAAGGCACATCTCACCGAAGGTGGTTAGCTCGTCGCACCACATGGAAAGGTTCTCGTCCATGTTGTTGACTTCGTCGTTCCAGAAATCGTCGATCACCTTCTGCACGCGTGGATCTTTGGCTGTCACGCGCACGCCTTTGCCGACGGTGTAATCCGTGATGATCTCGACGATCCGCTTGCCGAAGGGCGTGGTCACGCGCAGGAAGTAGCACACCTGCAGCATGCGGTCGTGCATCAACGGGTTTAGGTCGCGAAGCGTGGCCAGCGATGTAATACGCCGGAAGCCGGGATCCTCGCCGTCACCCGTGGTCAATGTGAAGAGTTGCGGCGCCACAGCCTCGGCCGCCAGCTTCTCTTTCGCTGCAGTGTCGGCGTCGGCGCGCGCCTGCTGCCAGCGCCTGGCTTCGTCCAGGTTGAGCAGCGTGAGCGAATTGCGCTCGGCAATTGAACGCCAGCGCAGCATGTTCTTGATCCGTCCCGGAATCAGGCCCATCTCGATCTCCTGTCACGGCGCACAAAGTCCGCGCCTCCCCGGCCTGCGCCGGCTAAAATCTCTTCCCGCCCAAACCCCTGCTCGCGTCCGCCCACCTGCACAGGGCTCGATGCGATCGCGGCCTGGAAGTTGTAGTTGCGCGCCAACTGCACAGCGCCTTGCAGCGCGTCGGCCAGGTCATCCTTGATCTTGCCCAGGAACAGCAACTGTGAAATCAGCGTCTTTTGCGTGCCATCCAGGCAGAAGCGGATGGTTCCGTTCTCAACCAGCGGGCTCATGGTCGAGATGCGCAGAAACTTATCTGTCAGGTTGGTGATGCCGACGACATTGAGATAGCGCCCGCTGAGCCGCGAAGCCTCGTCGAGCGCTTGTTTCAGCGCGGCCTGGTATGCCTGATCCTCGATGCCGATCACCATCGGCTGCTCTTCGTCGGCGCGCCGCAGCATGAAATCGACCTGCTGCGTGAACGGCATGCGATCCTGCTCGGCGCGCGTCACATAGATAAAGCCCTGCGCATCGACGTCGATGGTGACGGACGCGAAGAAGTCCGCGGTCGCCTTCTGCGAGATGGCCGGATCGTTGTAGGTCATCTTCACCGTGGGCTTGCCGGCGAGCTCCTCGCGGCGGAAGGCGTGGCGCGTGATCCACTCCTCTTTGAAGACCTGTGTCGATTCCGAGATGGGCAGGTTGCGAAACTCCTGATTGAACATCACCGAACCGATCACATCTTCTTTTTCGCGCAGCGACTCGATATCCCACTTCGCCGGCCACAGCACCGACTCGGGCGCCCACTCCTGATCGACCGCCATATAGCGGTGCTTCACGAACTTCTTGAATTTCTCCGGATCGAGCAGCTTGGCCAGCAGCCCGTCATAGTGGAGGATAGTGCCGATTACAAACACCTGGCATTTCTTGCCCAGGTTGAGCACCGTGCCCGTGAACCAGCGTTCCAGCTTGTCGCGGGTTTCGGGATTGTCGACGTCCTCTTCGTTCTCCATGTCGTCGCAGATGACCAGATCCGGCCGGTAAAGCCGGAAGCGCAGCCCGCGCAGGCTCTGCCCCGCGCCGCGCGCGGCGAGGGTGATGCCCGTCGTCGTGCGGCAATCGTTGATATCCCACTTCCGGTCACCCTGCAGGCTGCCGAAGTCCGCGATCAGCGCAGAGTTTGACTCGATCTCTTCCTTCACCGCGGCGAGCTGCAGCGCCGCCTGGGGCTGGGTGTCCGAGATGAGCACGATGAACCGCCGCAGCTTGTAGCACACGCAATAGAGAACAAAGATCACCGATACGCAGGTCGATTTGGCATGCTCGCGGGGTGCGGCGATCGCGGCGTATTGCTCGGTCAGCAGCGTCTGGTAGAGTTCGCGGTGGAACTCCGCCGGCTCAATGATCGCGCCCGTCTGCTGATCGACCATGAAGTGGCGCATGTACTTGACCGCGAAGTTGGTGATGTCGGTCGCCAGCGCCCAAGCCTGGTCGAGAACCTGGCCGGCGTCTTTCTTCTCCGGGCGCAGCTCCCCCGGCACCACGCCGAAGACGGCGCGCAGCCGGGCAGCCGCATCCTCACGCTGCTGACGCTTCGATTTGTTTTGCGAAACTTTCAGCGCCATGCGTGAACTCCTGGATCAGTTCTTCCTTGATGGGATCGATGACCGCGCGCACCGGCTCGCGGGTACGCAGCTTTTTCAGTAGGTCCTGCGAAGCCAGCAGGTAGATCTCGCGCGGATCGCCGGCCTCGGCCGCCAGCTTGGCCCGCTCGGCATCGATCTTTTTCAGATCCGCTTCCACCCGCTTCGCCTGCAGCTCCACGCGCTGCATGCGGCTCATGGCGAGAGTCAGATCCTTCAGGCCCTTCGCAAAGCGCTCCTTGTCTCCCATGCCGGCGCTCTGGATCAGGTTGAAGACCTGGTCGCGCAGCGCGTTAATCACGGCCGAATTCGAATTGAAGAGATCGTTGCCGGCGAAGGCTGAGGCGAACTCCCGCGCCTGGGCGCTCTCGCGCAACACCTCTTTGCGCGCCTGGGCCACGCGCAGATCGAACCAGCGCTGCAGCGTGCTCTTGGGCAGCCGCATCAGCGGGAACTCGTTCAGGATCCGCAGATCCAGCGATTCCCAGTCGACGAAGCCGCCGCCGTCCGACGCCCACTTGGCGCTGTAGGGCATCGCGGATTGATCCTCGATCTCCTTCCAGGTGCCCAAGCGGTCATAGAGCTGCTCGATCGCGTCGCGCGCAGACTGCGGCAGCAGATCGATCTTCAGCGGCTGATGCACTTTCCGCGGCTCTCCGGTTTTTGGCCTGGGCTTGGTCATGGCTAGTTGAAAAGCACGTCGTCGTTGCTGCGGCCCTCGGTCATAAAGCGCAGCCCGCGCGCAGTGAGCTGGATCTCGCTTAGCTCCATCCGGCCCGAGTTTTCGTTCATCTGCGATTTGAAGTCGATGTAATCCAGGATGCGCAGATCCTGCAGCAGCGTGACCGTCTGGTCGCGGCCCACCGTCTGGCGCATCTTCAGCAGGACGCCCCAGACTTCCAGGTCATCCATCCGTGAAAGTTGATTCTCGTGCCCCTCGCGAATCAGCTTGAGAATGATGCCCCTGCGCCGCCGGGCCTGGATCAATTTGAGTTCAGCCGCTTCCATCTCTATCCCCCATTGGTCTGTCCGACGTGGGCGCGAAGATCAACCAGCGCTTCTGTCAGCTTCTGCAACACTTCGTCCTGCCGATCGAACCGGTCATACACGCCCGGCCATTCCTGCGCCGAGTAGATAACCAGCCGTTCGATCTGTTCCGACTGGCGGCTCCCCTGATCCGCCAACCTGGTCAACGCTTCCGCCTGTTTACTTGTGGCCTGCGTCTGCTGCTCGAAGTTCGCGACGATCGATCCGAAGGCGGTGCGCACCGTGTCGTTCATGGCCGAAAGAAACGGAGCTATGAGAGCCAGGGCAACCAGGGCGATGATCGGCCACGGTCCCCACTCCGCCAGCAACTTGAATCCATCGGCAGGCTGCTTCTGCAGCAGCTCGAAGAGGGCAAAGATCACCGCCGCCCCTCCAGCCGAGCTGAGAGCTACCCGAACGTGCTTCAGGCCGCCGGTCCTGAAATGCCCCGTAACTTCCCCAGAGGGAACGCCCGCGCTGCCCAGTCCCAGGGTGGTCATCGGGAAGCCCTTTCCGATCCGGTTGCGGAGCCCCGAGAACCCCCAAAAAGCCCGGACCAACCCCTCCAAACCCCAAAAATCCCGTTCCGAACGGTTAAGACCAGAAAATCTGGCATGGATTCCCGGCGATTCTGGGCGCCACGCACGCGTGACGCAAACTCGGGTGGTGGGGTAGTAGCCTCCAGGGGGTCGCGAAGGTCCCAGAATGGCCCTGCCGGAGGCGAAAAAACAGCTGGCGGAGGGAAATTCCAAGTCATGGCCGTCCCGTCGATCCGCTTGGCGCAGGCAACCCAGTCCGAGGCGATGCACTTCTGTGCCGCCGGGAGGGTCATTTTCCCCGAGCAGATCAGGCCGGGCAGCACGTCCTCCAACTGGTGATCCTTCTTCCGGGCCTCGTCCATCGGCTGCGGCCAGATATTCGTGAGGCAATCCGGGCAGCCGCCGATCTCGATCGAGATCAGGTGATCGCCCTCCACGCTGGCGTCACATTTGTCCAGGCCGTACTCGGCGCAGGCCTTCTTCTTCAACCCGGCAAAGTTCGTGATCGTCTTGCGCACCGCCGTGGCGCGAAAGTCTTTGGCGCAGAGATTCATCTCCAGGCCGTGGACCTTGTGCGGCTTCCCACTGAGATCGGCGATCGCATCGGGATTCACCGCGCCGGGCGTGAGATCGGGATCGGGCAGCGCCAGGCCGTCTTCCAGGCGATAGCTCGCCGGCGGCTCTGGCGCTGCGGTAAGGGCCATGGTGTTCGCGGCCAGCTCGGTGCGGTCGATCTCAGTCAGCGTCTTCTCAAGAGTCGTCATCCTATCCCGCAGTGCCGCCTTAAGTTGAGGATCGGGAGCCATCCAGTACGCGGCAGTCAGCTCGTCATAGCGGGCCTGCAGCATGGCGGGATGGACGGGCGCGCCCTGGGCGTAAGCCGCGGGCAGAGTCGCATCGTCACAGCCCCGCATCAGGCTGCCCAGCAGCGTCATCGCGCCGAAAATCATCAATCCCCAGCCCACCAAGCGCATTAGGTGGAGCGCCCAGTCCAAAAGCGTACTGGATTTCAGGATCTGCATTGCCGCTCCTCCACTTCCAATCCTCGCCGGCCGAAGACGCCCACGATCAGCAGCTCCGTCCGGTTGCGGACCCCAATCCGATCGAAGATCCGCGTCATCGTGTTGCGCACCACCTGCGCGTTTGCGTACCCCATCCGCTGCGCGATCTCCGTACTGCGCGCTCCGCGGATGGCTAGGTCCGCGCAATCGGCTTCCCGCTCCGTCAGGCCAAAGCGGCCCTTGAACGTGATGCCATCCAGACCGTTCATTGCCGGGGCCTCACGACGCCGGGGCGCGCTCAGAACCAGCGCCTTGCCGCAGCACGGGCAATGGACGGTCGTACTCATCTCATCCGATGCCCATCAACTGCTTTACATGGCTCTCGATCACGCTTACCGGCGCGATGAAAGGCTTCTTCTCAACTGTGAAGGTGACCGTAGCGCTCGGCGACGCGCCTAACTGCACATCGGTCACATAACTCAGCACGACGCCCTGCGTCTCCGGCAGCGTGCCCTTTTCCAACGCATCGGCCCCGAAGCCCATCTCCTTGAGCTTCGAGGCCATGGCGTTGAACTGCTCGGCGTTCAGTGTGATTTGAAACGTCGGCTTCATGGTTCCTCCGGAATTCTTGGTGCGCGGCGTTGTAAAATCGCGCACAAATTATTCCAGTTTCTATTTCGCCTTCGGCTAGAAGCCGGACTGCGCTTCGTAGGCGAAGAACTGATTCACCGTGGGCGCATGGTTCAGAGCAAGATCGCTCGAAACCCGCACAGACGCGGCCTGCAGCGCGCCTTGATCCAGCAGCGGACGCACCTGGGCCAGTGTCACACGCACCTTTGCGGCCATGGCTGTCACTTGCGTCTTGGTGCTGATCGACTGCACCAGGGCGAGCAATGTATTCGCGATGGTTGCAATCAGATTCACATCCTTGACGGCGAGCGCCTGGCTGTTCGGATTGGTGATTTTAGCCGCAGCCAGCAGCGTCGAATTCACATCCTGCTGAATTTGCGTTATGACCGACTGGAGCACCTGAAGCGTGGTTTGATTCGGATTCGCCAGGTACGCCTGCGCGGCCTTCTGCACCTCCGGAGCAAGCGTGTTCAGAGCCAGAGTTGCCGGGCCGAGGATCACCACCGTCACCGGATCGAGCGCTTGCACTGCGGCGCTCACCGTGTCGGCGGTCGAGACCAGGACCGGCGTCCAGTTGACGATTTCCTGGGCTACCGAGATCTTCTGCTGCTGCGTGCAGCCCGTCTCAAAAGGCAGCATGAAAAGCAGCAGGATCAGCGCGAAGCAGCCCAGCTTTGAGCTGGTGGGCAGCGTCACTTCGGATCCAGGATCCTTCGAAAATAAGCCGAGCAGTGCGGTGCCGAGCCCGGCAACCAGCGCCACCACGGTGCCCGTGCCCGCGTTACCCAGCGTGATCCCTTGCTGGGAAAGAACCCCGCAGACGGTGACCAGGCCGAGGATGATGCCGGTAACTGACGTCTTGGGGTGATTCCAGATATTGCTCAACAGGTTCATGTGATTCTCCTTTTCCTTTTCAGGCCGCGACTTCCTGCGCGGCAGCGGGATCTTCGGGCGGTACGTCGTACTGTTCCAGGTCGTAAAGGCGCATCAGCTTGGTCAGCGATGCGGCGTAAGTGGGGCTGGTGGAGTAGCCGCAGCGCTGCAACTGCAGCGCGAAGCTGGCCGGATCGTGAGCCACCGCCATCGCCGGACGGTAGCGCCGCGCGACGGCCAGCAGTTTCGCATGGGCGTCGAAGCTTTCCGCAATGTCGGGATACCGGGCAAATTGGGCATCGATCGGCTCCAGTTGATTGTTGACGTACTCATGGGTGGGCAGTTCCATGTAGCACTCAGGCGCGGCCCCATGCGCAGCCTTGATGCCGAAATAGTTGTTCGCCTCGCGCGCCAGCTCGCTCTGGCCCCAGCCCAGCACATTGCTCGATTCCAGAATCGCCTGGGCGATGGTCACCGAGGCAGGTACGCCCCATCTGCGCTGCGCGGCCTGCGCCGCCGGCACTGCCATCTTCAGGAATGCGTTTTGCTTCTCGGTCACGGCGCGCCTCTGGCCTCACCGGGCGTAGGGGCGCGGCGGCTAGTTTGCAATGGGCTGGCCATCGCAGAACTAGCCTTATCTCCACGCCGCTCTGGCTCTCCGCGTAGCCTTTCTCAAGATTTCGCGGTTCCAGTTCCCCGGTTTGGGTGAGGCCAGAGTAAGGCGCGGCTTCGCCGCGCTTTGAATCACGGGAAATAGCTGCGATAGCTGGAATACTTGCAGTTGCGGAGAAGGCTAGTGGGTGATGAGATAGAGCAGCCACGCGACGGCTGAGTAGACGGCCATCCCAACAATGACCGCAAGCACGGTGCGCCAGAAGGTCATCGGCGTCAC
>Ga0181517_10001269_pt1 | contig 28777 bp, 23 predicted proteins | sample PEATcosm2014_Bin_31_FD_119748 | JGI IMG/M metagenome (GOLD analysis project Ga0181517, IMG submission 119748) | Peatland microbial communities from MTU Mesocosm Facility, Houghton, MI, USA - PEATcosm2014_Bin01_30_metaG | ecosystem: Environmental > Terrestrial > Soil > Wetlands > Peat | place... | reverse complement strand
TCGTCATACTCCATGTCGATGGTCACAACTTTGGTGGTAGCCAATGGATGGCGCGTATAGGCGTGGGGATCCGGGCTTTTCGAGAACCTTCTTGCAGCCTTGTCTTCCGCCACTTTGCGCGAGCGGTCGTAGACAAGAATCTCCGGCGCCTCGACAACCGATGCCACGAACGATCCGTCCTGTTGCGGAAGACTAATGATCTGAAAAGGGCGTGCGCTATCGCGCTCAATTCTCGGCTTGAGTGGGAACTCCGGGTTCAAATGCGGGAACGGCGCGTGGTGAGCCAATTGGTCGGGGACCGGGTTTTTCAACCGCAGGTGCAGCATCAATTTCATAATACCCTCATGCAGACGTTCTGCACGATTTGGTGAAGGGATTGGCGACGGCGCAATGAGGGGTCCTTTTCCCGTGGCGTGGGCGCACGCCCCGGCCCCGTTTCACAGGGGCTTCAGAACCGGATCTCCGCCGCGGGCTGGACGCGGATCGCGTGATCCAGCGCGGGGAAATCCTGGAATATGGCGTTGTGATGGCGCGCGATTTGCTCCGCCGTCAGCCCGCCCATGTCCCACGTCGTATGGGCGTCGGCGGCCAGGGTGACATCGTAGCCCAGAGAGAGCGCGCGCCGGCACGCGGTGTCCACGCAGTACTGGCTCATGCAGCCGGTGACGACGATCCGCCCGATGCCGCGCGACCGGAGCTCGTCGTCGAGCCGCGACCCCAAAAACGAATCGCAGGCGCGCTTGTGGATCACCGTCTCGCCCGGCAGGGGCTCGACGGCGCTGTGGATTTCCGCGCCAGGCGTCCCCGCCTCCACCGGACTCCCCGCCGGCCCGTCATGCCGTACGTAGACGACCGGGACGCCGGCCGCCCGCGCTTGCGCCGCAAGGCCCCCGATCACCGCGAGCACTTCAGCGGCCCGCCACGCGCGTGGGTCGTCGATGATGCCTCGCTGCACGTCGATGACGAGCAGCGCCGTACGTGAAGCTCGCATGAGCCGTCTCCTCTCTCAGACCCAACCGCCCGCCGAACGGGCTTTCGGCCGACGCCGTGAATAACGGACTCTATCACATTCTTCCCCGCCAGACGGCGGCCCTGCATTATGCTAAGGATTCCTTTATGCGTCTCATACTCGCCCTTCTGGCGCTGATCGGCGGCGCGAACCAGGCGGCCCGCGCGGCGGCGCCTGCCTTTATGCCTATGCCCGTGAAGGTGGAACCCGCCACCGGCAGGTTCCTTGTCGACGCCAACTTCGCGGTGGATGTCGGGGCAAACGCCGATGCCCGGCTGGCCGCAGCCGTCAGGCGATTCCGCGAACGCGTGGCGCGCCAGACCGGCATTATTTTCGCTCCTCAGCCGGTCCCCGCCGACGTCCGGCGGCTGCGCATCGAATGCGCCGGCGGGCCGGCGTATCCCTCGCTCGGCGAGGACGAATCGTACACCCTCGATGTCTCGCCGGCCGAGGTGCTGCTCCAGGCCGCCACCGTGGAAGGCGCACTGCATGGAATGGACACGCTGGCGCAGGCGATCGAGCCCGGGCCGGACGGATTTCAGGTGGCGGCTGTGCATATCGAGGACCGCCCGCGCTTCCCCTGGCGCGGGTTGATGCTCGATGCCTGCCGACATTGGATGCCGGTGGAAGTGGTGAAGCGCAACCTGGACGCCATGGCCGCGGTGAAGATGAACGTCTTCCACTGGCACCTTTCGGAAGACCAGGGCTTCCGCGTGGAGAGCCTCAAATATCCCCGGCTCCAGGAGCTCGGCTCGAATGGCGACTACTACACCCAGCAGCAGGTTCGGGAAGTTGTGGCCTACGCTCGCGATCGCGGCATCCGCGTGATCCCCGAGTTCGACATGCCCGGCCACACAAGCGCCTGGTTTGTGGGCTACCCCGAGCTGGCCAGCGCGCCCGGCCCATACGCCATCGGAACGCATTACGGCGTCTTCGACGCCGCCATGGACCCCAGCCGGGAGGAAACCTACGCGTTTCTCGATGGGTTCATCGGCGAGATGGCGCAGCTTTTTCCGGACCCCTTCTTCCACATCGGCGGCGACGAGGTGAACGGCCGGCAGTGGAGGCAGTCCGCCACCATTCAGGCCTTCGCCAAGGAACACAACCTGGCGGACCCGATGGCCATTCAGGTGTACTTTAACCAGCGTCTCCAAAAGATTCTCGAAAAGTACGGCAAGACCATGATCGGTTGGGATGAAATCCTGAGCCCGGGGCTGCCTACCGCCAGCGTGATCCAATCCTGGCGCGGGCAGAAGTCGCTGGCCGACGCCGCCGCGGGCGGCTATCGCGGCATCCTCTCTTCGGGATACTACCTGGACCACCTGAGAACGGCCGCGTACCACTACGGCGTGGACCCGCTGAGCGCGGAAACGGCGCAGCTCACTCCCGAACAGGCGGCGCGAATCCTGGGCGGCGAAGCGTGCATGTGGGCGGAGTTGGTGGATTCGGAAACCGTGGATTCCCGCATCTGGCCGCGGGCGGCGGCCATCGCGGAGAGGTTCTGGTCGCCGCGCGAGGTGGTGGACACGGACTCGATGTACGACCGCATGGAAGCGGTGAGCCGCTGGCTGGAGTGGACCGGAATTGCGCATCGTGGCGGGTATGGGCCCATGCTGGCGCGCCTGGCCGGGGACCAGCCGGCCGGGCCGGTGCGCGTTCTGGCGGATGCGGTGGAGGCCCGCGGGCTGGGGCAGGGACGCAACGCCAGCCGGGTCGCCACCACCACGCCGCTGAACCGGCTGGTGGACGCCGCGCGCGCGGAAAGCGAAAGCGTGCGCGCGCTGGAGAAGGCGGCCAGGCGCTTCATCGCCAATCCCGCGGGCGACAGCGACGACTTGGGGTTGCTGCGGCGCGCCTTCGCGGAGTGGGAGGCGAACGACGCGCGCTTCCTTCCGCTGGCCGAAAACAACGTACTGCTGGCGGAGGTCAAGCCTTTGTCGAGGGACCTCTCGGCGCTGGGCGCTGCGGGTTTGCGCATGTTGGATTACCTGGCCGGCGGCCACCCGGCGCCGGCCGAATGGCTGGCCCGGCAGAACACCGAGCTGGCCCGCATGCAGAAGCCGGCGCTCGATGTGCTAATGGCGGCGGCGCGGCCAGTGAAACTGCTGGCGGACGAGCTGGCGCGGCGGGAAAAGCGGTAAAGCGGCGCGGCGGCGCTTCCTCTCACTTGACTTCCGTGCCCCGAGGGACCATACCCGTTGTCAGAAATGTCTTGGGCACTTCGCTTTCACCTGCCAGAGTGAATCTCGGGAGCCTCTTGTACCACTTTCCGAATGGTACGTCGGGATTGGACTCAGCCAATCCTTCACGAAAGCGGTCAACCAGATGTTTCATGAAGTAGGGCGGCGGCTTCCTGATCTTAGGCATTCCGATACTGTTTGTGGAACACGATCCTTTGAAGCTCTTCGGTCAGGCGGCGGAGGTCGTTTTCGTTCTTGGCGTCCTTAATGCGTTTCAGACAAGCGTGCAAGGCCTTCCTCGAAGTGTCGAGGAGAGGGGTCGCGGGAGCAGCTTCAATCGTCACTTCCTCGCGGGAACGGCTAACTTTCTCGATGCCCGTCTTCTCGCTCCTATGAATTGTGGAGCGACTATCCCCTTTTGCCTTCGCCCACCGCGCCCGAACCGCATTGCGGGCACTTTCGCTGCGTTGTTCGGGAGTGAGTCTGGCGGCTCTTGCCGGACCGCTCTTCTGGCCGCCTTTGCGGCCTAGAGCGACGGCGGCTGGATCTTTCTTCTTTAGGTTTACGGGCATGTTTGATTATCCTGAATCCCAAAGTCGGGCGCATTGTATCAGGGCACGGCTTCAGCCGTGCCGCAAACGGAAACACCCAGAGGGCTTTAGCCCCTGTTTTTTCAAGAGGATGAGAAGGGCTTGCGCCGGGGTTGCCCAACCAGGGGCTAAAGCCCAGAGGATGCTGCTTGATCGGCACGGCTGAAGCCGTGCCCTGATACAAAGCCTATTTTTTCAAGGAAATAGCCTGGGAAGGCCCAGTATTTCCCCCACGAATTCCTCCTCGCGGTCGATGCGCATGGCCGCTTTCAGCCAATAGAGGCGCAGCGGGGCCACCATCTCGGGCCACGCTTCGCACAGGTTGACGGCGTCCTTTTCGGTGGTGACCAGGGCGGTGGCGCCGCGCGCCAGAAACTGTTGGGCGAGGTGGCGCACCTCGCGCCGCCGGTAGCTGTGATGGTCTTCGAATTCCACCCAGTCCACCGGCTCCACGCCCAGAAGCCCCAGCGTGCGGCGAAAAGCCAGCGGATTCCCCAGGCCGCAGAACACCCCGGCGCGCTCGAAAGGCCGGGGATCCAAGGCGTGCTCCACGCCGTTTGCGTGATCCACCCAGGCCAGCGGCTGAACCTCGGCGCGGAATGTAGGAACCTTGGGATTCCATCGCCGGATCTCACGCTCGATGGCCGGGGCCAAGTCGGAAAACCCGCTCCGGGTGATCACCACCACCCCGGCGCGCGCGAGCGCGGCGAGAGGCTCGCGCAGACGCCCCAACGGGAACACGCCGCCGCGCCCGAAAGGCTCGAGGGCGTCAATCAGCACAATGTCCAGGTTGCGGGCCAGGCGGGCATGCTGGAATCCGTCGTCGAGCAGCAGAACGTCCACGTCGAAGTCGCGGAGCAACAGTCGGCCGGCCTCGAAGCGGTCTGCTCCTATGCCCACCGGCGCCAGGCCCGAGCGAACGAAAATCAGCGGTTCGTCGCCGGAGCGCCCGGCGCTCACTGTAGCGCCCGGCGCCAGGGCCAGTTGCCGCTGCGGCGAGCTGCGCCCGTAGCCGCGCGTCAGAATCCCCGGCTTGCGGCCGCTGTTCTTCAATAGCTCGGCCAGGAGCAGCACGCAGGGGGTCTTGCCGGTTCCGCCCATGGTCAGGTTGCCTACGCCGATCACGGAAACGTCGAGCTGGCGCTGGCGCGCCAGATCCTTGGCGCGCCGCCTCCGCCCACCCCACTCCCAGAGGCGCGCCGCGAAACCGGCCAAGGCCAGCCAGGGCATGGCCGGGCGATACCACGGTACGGAGCGCGCGTGCCATTCGCACACTTCGGCGCGCGCGCGCGCCCCCGCCCCGCGGCGGGCCTCGGCGCAGCCGAGCGCGCGCCGGCCCGTTTCGCGCGCCGCCGCGGCGTCTTCCAGCAGGCGCTCCACCGCCGGCCCCAACTCCTCCGGCCCGCCGATCTCCACATAGGCTCCCGCCGCCCGGAACTCATCGGCGATGGCCTGGAAATTCTCCATGTGGGGACCCGCCACCACCGCTTTGGCGAAGAGCGCCGGCTCGAGAATATTGTGCCCGCCGCGCCGCGCCAGAGTTCCGCCCATGAACACCACATCGGCGGTGGAGAACAGGCCGCTCAGCTCGCCGATGGTATCGAGCAGCAGCGCGCCCGGAAGCGGCAGCGTGTCGGCGGGTCCGAGCGCCGAGCGCCTTAAGCTGGCCATGCCCGCCGCCGCGAGCTTGCGGGCCGCCTCGGCGAAGCGCTCGGGTTTGCGCGGGGCGAGAATCAGCAACAGGCGGGGATGCCGCTGGGCCAGCCCGGCGAACGCCGCCACCACGGCGTCATCCTCGTCCACGTCGCCGGGCGCGGCGGGCGCGGTGGTGCTGGCGGCGATCCATATCTGTTCGGGCCGCACGCGTGCGACCAGGCTAAGAACCGGGGAGCCCGGCTCGGACGGGCGCGCCACGAAGTCGTACTTCAGGTTGCCCGCTGCACGCACTCTTTCCTGCGGCGCTCCCAGCGCCAGGAACCGTTGGCGCATGGCTTCGTCCTGCGCCAGAATCGAATCCACCGCCCCGAGCGCCGCGCGGAAGAACCAGCGGAAGCGCAGGTAGCGCGGCAGGGCGCGGTCCGATATGCGGCCGTTGACGATGACGACTCCGGCCCCCGTGCGCTTGATTTCGCGAATCAGGTTGGGCCAGATCTCCGTTTCCGCGATCGCCACCACCGAGGGACGCAGCGTCCGCAGCACCCGCCGCACGGCGAACACATAGTCCGCCGGGGCGTAAAAGACGCCGTCCGCCAGGCCGCCCAGTTTCCGGCCCGCGGTGTCGCGGCCGGCCAGCGTGGATGTGGAAACGAACAGGCCGCTGCGCGGGAAGGCCGCCCGCAAGCTCCGCGCCAGCTCCGCGCACGCCAGAACTTCACCCACCGAAACCGCATGCAACCAGATAGCTCCCGGACTGGTCTGTCTAAATGAGCCCGGCAGGAAGCCGAAACGCTGCGGCAAGGACCGCCAGTAGCCGCGGTTTCGCAAACCGCGAAATACGAAATACAATAGCAGGATAGGCAGGGCAAACGCCTGAAGGATTCGGTAGAGGAAGTAAATGCCTTTTGTTTTCAAACGCTTGGCTCTCCTTATGAGTATAGCCGCGGCGTTCGCCGCGGACAAGGACGCGCCTTTCCGGGCCGCCCCCGCCGGAGATTACCCGCATCGCCAGTCGAGCGAGCGCGTCACCATCGCCGCCGACCCGTACAACTCGGGCGACAAGATCAAGGCCGCTTTCGGCAAGCTCGATCCGTACCAGCACGGGATTCTGCCCGTCCTGATCGTCATCGAGAACGATTCCGCCCAGACCTTGCAGCTTGATCGCATGGACTTGTGGTACGTGGGGCCAAACCACGACAAGGTGGAAGCCACCCCAGCCGCCGACGTCAAGTATGTGGGCAGCAGCCCGCACCGGCCCGGCGTCGTTCCTCCCGGCATCGTCCTGAAGGGCAAGAAAAGCCCGCTGGACGTCTGGGAAATCGAGGGTCGCGCCTTCAGCGCCAAAATGATTCCGCCGGGCCAGACCGCCAGCGGCTTTTTCTATTTCCAGACCGGCATTCAGCGCGGCGCCACCGTTTACCTGAGCGGCCTGCGGGAGGCTGCCAGCGGCAAGGAGCTGCTGTATTTCGAGATTCCGCTGGAGTAACGCCAACTTCAGCGGTTGGCAGGCGGAAGCGCCTGCCCCACCTACCGGAGCCGCACGCCCACTTCTCCGTTATGCGGCAGGTCCAACTCCAGGATTCCTCCCGGATCGGTGACGGCTTCGTACATCTCTTCGTCGTCAATCTCCACCTGGTAGGAGCGCCGCGGTTCGAGGCCTGCCAGAAACACCTTCTGTCCTTCCGTCACGGCGGTTCGGAACTTGCGGGCGCCCGGCCCCATGTACACTACCGCCGGGTCCATTCGCACGGGCGGCGATGCGCCGGGGTCGACGGCCGTGAGGCGTCCGTTCTCAAACCTCTGCGCTACCCCGCCGAAGTACCCGAACCAGGCCGCCGAATCATCCCAGCTCGAGCGCACAAACAGCTCGCCCAGGAGCGCATCGTGGTACGCCAGCGGCAGATGGTAGAAGCTAAGTCCCGGCTGGTAGGGATTGGCCCACAAAAACTCATAGGGCGCTCCGAAGGCCCCCTGCATGGTGAAATTGTCGTGCATGAGCCAGCCTTGCAGCCACTGGGAGTCGGGAGCGTTGGTGTCGTAGTTCACCATGGCCAGATCGGCCGCGCGCGAAAGCGCCGCCAGGCGCAGGTCCGGTTCGCCGGATATGCGCCCGGCGCCTATGTGGAACTCGTTCTCCGGACCGGGGTACGCCGCCGGGTAGTAGCTCATCAGGCGGCTCTCCGGAAGACCGGCGAAGAACTGGGGGCAGGCGTCGCGCAGGTCCAGGTTGGTGTTGTCGCGAATGCCGTGGAGCATCTCATAGAGCGCATAGGCGTCGTCGCGGGCCATCGCGCGCCGCCCGTTTTTGAGAGCCGGCGCCATGCCGCCCTCCCACCACTGGCGCACGATGCGTTCGAGTTCCCGCGGCGGCGCGTCCGGAACATCGTCGTAGAGCGCCACCGCCGCCAGCGCGCGGCTACTCGCCGCCGGGACGCCCTGGTCCGCCGCCATGGCCGCCATGGCCTTGGAAATGCGGGCCGCCAGGTCGTGTTTCTGCGCTTCGCTCAGGACGTCCTGGCACCAGTCGAACACCAGCGCCATTTGGCGCAGATCGGTCGCCGGGCCTAGCGCCCAGGCGACTGCCCGGCGCCCCATGTCTGCATCGCCGGAGACCTGGTAATACAGAGCCTGTGAGAAGCCGGGTTCGGGCAGAGCGGTTCTACCCGTCACCAGGGCTTCCAATTGCAGCCAGCGCGGCGATTGCCGCTCGCGCTCGCGTTTCAGCAGCCGCAGCCGCTGTGGGCGCAGGAACAGCCGCGGGTGCTCGGTGAAGACGGCTACCGGGTCGGCCGCGGCCGGAGGTTGCGCCGCCAGAGGAGCCAGGCAGCAGGCCGCCAGCGCCATGGCCGGAAAAACGCTCATGGACCCGATTGTGTCATAGCGACACACCTCCCGCCCATGCCGGCCACACCGGGCATGCCGGCTTGCGCGGAAAACTTTTGATTCAAAACGGGTTGAAAAAGATTGACACGTGGGTGTCCGATTGCTATTTATGGTTCTGAATTGGCGAAGTAACCTTTCAAACCTGCCCTCTGCTGCAACAGGCAGGAGGAAGACGAGTGAGCCGAAGAGACAGCGTGCTTGCGGGAGCCGGTGTTCTGCTATAGTTTTTGCTCACTAGTTTTCCCTTGTTGGTTGCTGCAGAGGGGCTTTTTTTGTCAAGCGGTTTCTCAGCGATCTCTCCGGGGGTCATAGGTTGCGGTAGTTGTCTGGCGTTTCTGGCGAGGATAGAAGGACGCGGACCTGGCCAGGGATGGACCCAATAATAGCTGACACAGCCGGATAGCCCGACGCCCGATTCCCAGCCCACCCAGGGCGAGCCGCATCGGAACGAGCCCCGTAGCCAAAGGGGGCGGAGCCGATGCGGTTTTTCTTTTTGAGAGCGCCAGTGCGGCCACTCGCGGCGAGCCGCAGAGCGGGCTTCCAGCCCATTTTTTTAAACATACCTTAAGCCTTTTGTTTTGTTTGCCTAAATACCGGCGGCTATCCCGTGAGCATCCCGTAGAATCAGCATCTTACGATAAGAATCCCGGGACTTCTGTATAATTTCTAAAGTATCGAAATGCGAACCGCCGAACCCAGACGCCCCAAAGTGGCCACCAGTGAGGTGGTGCGCGACATCAACAAGCGCGTTGTGCTCAACCTCATCCGCACCCGGCAGCCGCTCTCCCGCGCCGACCTGGCCCGGCTTTCCGGCTTGCAGCGGAGCACCGTTTCGCTGATCGTCGAAGACCTGGTAGCCGATCTTTGGGTGCTGGAAGGGCCCACTGGACGCCTGCCCCGCGGGCGGCGGCCCACCTTTCTGCGCCTCAACGACGATCGCGTCATCATCGGCATCGATATCCGGCCCATCCGGACCACCGTCGCGCTGGCCGACGTCAACGGCCGGTTCGCGTCGCAGGAAGTAATGCCCACGCCGGCCGACCCGAAGGCCGCCCTGGACGAACTCGTGGTGCGCGTGCAGCGGCTCATCCGGGCCGCCCGGGGAAAGAAAGTGGAAGGCATCGGCGTCAGCCTGCCCGGAAGAGTCGGACGGGTCTCCCAACGGCTGGTGTTTGCGCCCAACCTCAAGTGGCCGGAATGCGATATCGCCGGGCCGCTCGCAAAGGCCACCGGGCTCGACGTGGAAATGGCCAATGCCGCTAACGCCTGCGTGCTGGCGGCGGTCTGGTTCGACCACGTCGAGAGCCGCAACCTGGTGGTATTGACCGTGTCGGAAGGCATCGGCGCCGGCGTGCTGGTCAACGGACAACTGGCCCGCGGATCGAGCGGCCTGGCCGGCGAGTTCGGGCATGTTCCGCTCGATCCCAACGGCCCGCTTTGCAGTTGCGGAAGCCGGGGTTGCTGGGAGATGTTCGGCTCCAACCGCGCCGGCCTGCGCTACTATCTGGAATCCACCGCCCAGCAGGAGGGCCTGAGCTTCGAGGAGCTGCAGAGCCTCGCCGAACAGGGCGACGCCCGCGCCCTCCAGGCGCTCGAAACCATGGCCCATTACCTGGGCCGCGGCATGAGAATGATCGTCGCCGGGTTGGATCCGGAACAGATCCTGGTAATCGGCGACCTGACCCGCTCCTGGGATCGCATGGGCCCCATAATTGAGGCCGAGGTGCAAGCGCAGGTGCTACGTGGCGGCGTCGCCCCGCGCCTGGTGCCAGTACACGAAGGCGGCATGGCCCGTCTGCGGGGCGCCATAGCCCTGGTTCTGCAAAAGCACTTCGCGGCCGTGCCCGAACTAACGGCCTGAGCCTCTTCGCGGTGGTCCGCCTACGCTCGCGCAATATCCGTCCGCGCGAAATCTTCGCCGGTGAACAGCAACGGCATGCCGGCCGTCGCCGCGACCGCGTAAGACATCGAGTCCCCGAAGTTCAGCCCCGCGGGATGACGCCCCCGCCCAAACCGCAGGAATGCGGTCACGGCGGCATCCAGATGCTCCTGGTTGAACGCGACCACCTCGGCTTCCACGCGGCGCAAGAAAGCGAAAAGCAGCGGACGGGCATCCCGGCCCAGCCGCGTGCTCAGAACCATCGCGGTTTCGAGCAGGGTTGGGACTCCCACCACCACGATTTCGGCCTTGTCGATGGCTTCAATCAGCCGGTCGTAACCGGGCTCTTTCAAGTGGATGGCGATGATCGCGGAACTATCCAGAACCATGACTCAGTAGCCTTCCGGCCCGTAGCCCAGAATCCGGTCTTCCTCCTCGCGGCTGAGATCCCGGCCGAGGTCGCCGGCCGGAACCAGGGGCCAGACATGCCGCTCCAGGTACGCGCGAAGGCCGCTGCGCGCCCCTGGCTTGCCCGCGCGGGCTTGCAGCCGTGCCCGGCGTTCCAGCAGCGCCCGCCGGATGGCTTCGGTTTTGGTTTCATGAGCCAGGCCGGCCACCTCGCCGGCCAATCGCTCCACATCCACGTTTTTGATATTGAGTCCCATGGTAGAAATCTACCAATATTCTACCACTCAGTCCTGCCCCTATTTCGCCACCAGCCGCACATTCCCCAGCAATCCCGCCGGCAGCGGTTGCAAGTTGGACATGTCCTGATCCTGGAAGCGGTCGCCGTACTTGGCGACTAGGGGCTTGTAATCCGGCAGCGGCTGGTGCGCCAGCGCGTTGATGGCCAGGTTCGCCACCACTATCCGCAGGGTATTGGCGCCGGGGTGGAGCAAGCTTGTGATCTCCAACTGGTAGGGCGGACACCACACCGACCCCGCTCGTTGGCCGTTCACGAAGACCACCGCGGCTTCGCGCAGCGGGCTTTCGAGCATGGCTCTCATGCCCGAGCCGGAGCGGCGTTCCTGGGCGGCCACGGGCGTGCCTTCGCCGAAGTCGAGATAGAGCGGACGTCCAGATTTCAAGCGTGAGTCATCCACTGTTATGGTCTTCTCATAGGTGGCCTGTCCGGAGAAGTAGCGAGTGGCCTCGCTTTCGGTCCAGGAGGCCAGGCGGTCCATGCTCACCGATTGCCCCGAGCCGGCAAACGAGACTTTCCAGCCGCCGGAGAGATCGAGCACAGTGATGTCACGAAGCCGCATGACGTCCCAGAATCCGGGCATCAAAGCAGGTCGCGATTTGCGCCCAGCTTCCAGGGAATGCTCCGGAAAGACCAGCACCCGCGATTCGTACGGGGCCAGTTCCACGTGGACGGGGTTCGGACCCTCCGCCCTGGTGGTGGCGCCGGTGAACGGATTCCACCACGCAGGCTCCCCGCCAGTTACGCGGAACCCGCACCCGCAGGTTACGGCGTGGTTGCTGGTGTTCACCAGGAAGTAAACCTCGGCGTCAGGCAGGGTGCGGTGTACGAAGCCGATCTCGGGCGGTTCGTAGTACAAATCCGGCGAAAGCGCGGCGCGCAGGGCGGCTGCCAGGTTGCCGTTCGCGGCCACCAGTCTCGCGTGGGCTCCGCCTCCGCGCATTGTGCGCGAAAGCTCGCGAATGGCGGCCGTTTCCGCCGCGTCCATCCTCCCCGGCGCCAGCTCGGGCATGCGTCCGACGGCGATCACCAAGCCGCCTTTGCGCGCGTAGTCGTCGATCCTGCGGTATGTCGCCAGAGGGATCCGTTCCACATTGGGCAGCACCAGAATGGGATAGGGGATTCCGACCTGCGCCATGGCGTCATCGTCTATGAAGTCGAGGTTGTAGCCGGCGTCCAGGATGGCCGGAACCAGCTCCGGCGGGAGCACCGTGCGGGCGCCTTCGTTGATCGAAATCCGCCCGGGAGTGAAGCGCGCGTAGATATCGTCGGTGGGCAGGTACACGGCTACGTCGGCCACCGGCTTCCCCTGGCGCAGCAGATAGCTTATCCGTTGCAGGTAGCGTGTGATATCGGGCATCACCAGCCACCAGGGGTTGTGATTGTTGAACACCGCGGCGGCGTAAAAATGCCAGCCCGGCTCGCCGGCCTGGGGCGGCGAATACGGCCAGCCGTGGCCCACAAGCTGGTTGATTCCCTGCAAAAAATGCAGATCGGCTTCGGCCTTCATATCGAGCGGCGTGGCGCGAAACACCGGCGAATGCAGCCAGGTCCACGTTTCCGATGAGGTCACCGGCCGGTTGTACAGATGGCTGGCGGAAGACGCCCAGCGCGTGGAGGAGAGCGTGCGCCACTGCGAGCCCTCGCCCTCCGGCAGATCGACGAAAGCGTAACTCGATATGTTGACCGGCGGAGTGCCGTAGGTCTGGGACCGGAACCGCGTGCCATGCGCCTGCGCCCACTCCCGCACGGGGGTTAGGTAGCGCTCATTGGTGAGCTCGGTGAGCGTCTTGCCCCAGTCGCGGCGGATGGCGGGGCTGTCGGGGGAATCGATGGCCAGAGCGGGTAGTAGCGGCGTCAGGTCATAGCCGCGGCGCTTCTGAAATTCGGCCAGGAAATCGGCGCTCCAATCCGAGCCGGCCACTTCCAGGCTGTCGCTGAATACAGCGTATGGAGGGTTGGCGCCGAAGGCCTGCATGAGGCGGTCGCCGACGGTTTTCAAATGATTGTCGATGGCCGCGCGGCTATAGTGATCGAGCACCAGGCCCTCGGCCCCCACGCCCGCGCGCTTCACCATCATCCGCGTGCGGCTGAGGCTGAAGAACAGCGCCACGCGGGCGGACTGCGACGCGTCGGGCAGGCGCACCGTGGGGCCGTCGATGGCGGTCAACTGGCGAATGCCCTCGGCGGACTCCCGGCGCGGCTCGCCGTTGGCCAGGAACGCGGCGAGGAGTTTTTCGCCGGCTCCGACGTTCGGAACAGTTACCGTGTCCGCGCCCGCCGGCACGGCCACTCGATCCACGCGCAGCCGCGGGGATGCCAGATCGATGGACGTGTGCGGACCGCCGTAGGGCCATCCACTGCCCAGGGTAATATCCACGCGCAGGCCAAGCCCGCGCGCGGTGTTGTTGGCGAAGCGCACGTCGCCGATGAACTCGTCGGAGAGATAGGGGAAATTGCGGAAGCCGCGCGCGGGGTCGTCCAGGACCACCGGGTAGACCGGCTGGATCTCCACGCCTCCGATGCCGCCCTCCTTCATGGCGCGCAGTTCGCGCTCCAACTCCGGTTGGACCACGGATGGGCCGAACCACCACCAGCGCATCATGATGCGGGCGTCGTCGGGCGGATTCTCGAAGCCGCGCATCACTTCCGCGAGGCCGCCCGGCGCGGCCTCCCGCTGCGCCACCAGGCACGCCGCCACCAACAGGAACAGGACCCCGAAAACGGTCACGCTTCTTCGCACACGCATCATGCGCCTATATTAGACGCAGACAATGCGCGCGGCAACCGGGGTGCTTTTTTGACGACCTTTTGACGCAGAGACGCGGAGACGCGGAGAAAATCGAGAATTCCTTCGCGTCTCCGCGTCTCCGCGTCAAAGGGGTTGTCCGCGCGCGCCTCGCGTCTGCCAAAATGGTGGGGTTCCCATGACCGAACGGCTTTACTACACGGATTCCTACCTGCGCGCGTTCACGGCGCGGGTGGCGGACCGGAGCGCCGATGGGCTGACGCTCTATCTGGATCGCACGGCCTTCTATCCGGCCTCCGGCGGGCAGCCGTTCGATACGGGCGCCATCGCCGGGGCTCGCGTGGCGGAGGTGGTGGATGAAGGCGAGCGAATCGCCCATCGCATGGCTGCGGGGGTCGGCTCCGAAACGGTTTCATGCGCGGTGGATTGGAGCCGGCGCTTCGACCACATGCAGCAGCACACCGGGCAGCACCTGCTTTCGGCGGTGTTCGAGGAATTGTTCGGCCTGCGCACGGTAGGGTTTCACCTGGGCGGCGAGATAGCGAACATCGATCTGGAAGGCGCCGCGCCGGAGGCCGCCGGGCTGAGGGAAGCCGAGCGGCGGGCCAACGAAATCGTATGCGAAGATCGGCCCGTAACGGTGCGGTTTGAGGACTCCGCGGAGGCGGCCGGCCTGCGCAAGCCCTCGGAACGCGCGGGCGAGCTGCGCATCGTATCGATCGAAGGGCTGGACCGCAGCGCGTGCGGTGGAACGCACGTACGGGCCACCGGCGAGATTGGCCCCATCCTGCTGCGCAAGGCCGAAAAGGTACGGCAGGGCACGCGAGTGGAATTCTTGTGCGGCGCGCGCGCGGTGGCGCGGGCGCGCGCCGATTTCGAAACCCTCTCCAAGGCGGCGCAACTGTTTTCCGCGCCGCTGGAGGAAACGGCGGCGCTGGTGGCGGCGCAACTGGAATCCGCGCGCGCGGCGGAGAAAGCGCGCCGCAAGCTGGAACTGGAACTGGCGGGGTTTCAGGGCAGGGAACTTTACGCCGCCACGGCGCCGGGAGCGGATGGCGTACGCCGCGTGGTACGGCGCGCGGAGCGCGGCAGCCTGGAGGAATTGCGCGCCCTTGCGCAGAGTTTCACGGCGCAGCCCAAAGCGGTATTCGTGGCCGCGCTGGCGGAGCCGCCCTCGGTGTTGCTGGCCGCCTCGGAGGATAGCGGGACGGACGCGGGCAAGGCGCTCAAAGCCGCCCTGGCCGGCTGCGGAGGGCGAGGCGGCGGGAACGCGCGCATGGCGCAGGGCAGCGTGCCCGAGAAAGGGCTGATCGAGGAAGTGATCGAGAAGCTCTGAAATAGCCGGTAGACGGAAGCGTCTGTCCCACCTGGCGGGCATCAGTTGGCGCTCTTCGTCCCAGTCCTTTTGTTGGCGATCGGCTTCGGGGGGTTCAGCAGTTCCAGGATCTTGGCGTGCAAATTCTTTTCCACCTGGTCCGGCGCCAGGAACGGCTCATAACCTTCATACTGCGCGCGGATCACGCCATCCCGGTCGATAAAAACGAGCAGCGGCATGACCGGGCCGACCATGGGAGGGTGCTGCATGAAATCGAGCGCCGCCCTTTGCTGGTTGTAGCCCACCGGAAACGGCGGGTTGAACTGGCGCACGAACCCCGGAACGTCCATGCGGGCCTTGTCTTCGATGGCCGATGCCAGGACCTGAAAGCCGCGCGGGCCGAACTCGTTCTGGTCCCGGATCAGGATGCGGACGGTCCTCTGGCAGTCCGGGCAGGCGGTCAGGATGAAGGCCAGAGCCACCACCTTGCCTTTGTATTGGGCGAGCGTGATCGGCTGGCCGGTAGGGAGGTTGATGGCGAAATCGGGCGCCGGCCGGGGGATATTCGCCGCCCGGATGGCGGGCGCGGCCAGGGCCAACAGGGCCAGCGCCGCGAGGGCGGATAGGCGGTTGGCAGGCGAAAGCGCCTGCCCCAAATCAGTGTGTCTCACGCGGCAAACCCTCCACGCTGGTGACGATGGCGCCTTTGCGGCGCAGCTCGAAACGGCCGTCATCGCCCGCGCCCGAGGCCGAATCGGCGCTTTCGGCCTCGATGGCGATGTTTTTCCACTTCTTCCCGAGGGCTTCCTTGTAGAAGGCGAAGTAGCGGCGGGCGGCGTCTTCGCTGTCCCACTCGGCGGCGTAGAACAGCACGGCGCGGCCCTCCTTCTTGTTTTCGCGGATCTCGAACGCGCAGCCGCGCCAGTGCGGAGCCATTTCTTCGGCGGCCTCCTTGCCCGCGAACTGCTCGATCAGAACGGAGTGGTCCAGCTCGCCCAGGGTTCCTCCCACCAGGGATTTGTAGCCGCGCGGCAGGCGAATTTCGGGCAGCGCCGGGGTGGTTGGAGTTTCGGATGCGAAATACTTTTCGGGATGGGCGATCTGCTGGGTGGAAACCGGCGGCCGGCGAAAGACCTCCGCGAAGCCGGCGTCCCCGTCGCGCCGCACCACGGCGTTCTGGAAGAGCATTCCCTCGATATACGGGAACACCAGCGTCCGGCGCAGGTACAGCGGGGAGTTGTCGAACACCGGGAACTGGCCGCCGGCGGACTCGTTGAAGCCGCTCATAGCCGCGGCAAGTTCGGGCGTCTTGATAAGCGAGTGGCCCATCTTGCGGGCTAAAAACTCGCTCATGAGCCAGGTGGCCTGGCCCTCCATCACGGCCAGGCGGGCGGCCGAGCCATCGTCGTTCTTGCGGCCCTGGCGGATGTACCTTCCCAGGTGGAAATTCTGGTCCGCCAAAGCGTGCGAGAGCTCGTGCGCCAGCACCGGCTCCTGGTTCGCGGAGGGCGTGGTATCGGTGATGAACAGCTTCTTACGGGCGTAGTCGTAGAATGCGGCCGCCTGTTCGGTGAGCAGGTCCACGGTGTTGGAGCCCAGGTCGAAATCCGGCGGCACGAAGCCGAATTTCTTGAGGGTCAGCTCCTCGGCGCGGATATCCTCGGGGCTGGCCGCCTCTTTCACGCGCTTCTTGAGAAACTCGTTGACCTTCTCCTTGCTGATGAAGTCGCAGGGGACCGGGTGGCGCAGCTTCATGCCGGAAATCTCGGTCAACTCCTTTGAGATCTCGCCGGCCTGGGCGCACAGGGCTTTGGCGCCGGAATCGGTCTGCGCCGCCGCGCGCAGGAGGAATATCAAGACCAGCGCAACAACAGAGCACAGCCGGCGGAAGCGCGGGGACGCGGAAAAAACGGTTCCGGTCATTTCGCGCGACCTGGGAATTCGGGAGTCCCGGCCTCGCATCCGGATGCTTCTTCCCTGGGCGCTATGCATGCGCCGTCTCGATTGGGAACACTTTTTCAGAATACGGTACAATGAAGGCTCAATCCAATCCGGTCGCAGGAGAGTTCTTTTGGCGGACGACAAGCTCTACAAGGCGGAGTATCTGGGCAGTGGGACCTTCGTTTTCAGCAAACCAAAGCGCAAGAAGAATAAGATCCGGCAGTCTCATTTGAGGAATCCCGAACGGGGCTCGCGCAAGCCGTAGCATTCGGGCGAGGCGTGCCTCGCTCCTACAAAGACGCCGGAGGGCCGATTCGCTACCGCAGCAGCGCTTCGGCCCCGCGCTCGATGAGGGCCGCGGCGGCGACGCCGGCCAGGGCGGAAAGAACAGCGGGGGCGGCGCCGCGGCGCTTCCACTCCTCGTGAACGGCGTGGAAGCCCAGGTAGCACAGCCAGCCCGCCGTGAGACCCACCGGATAGGTGGTCCACGCGGTTCCGAGCAGCGGCGCGAGGCACAGCCCGGCCGCGCCGCCCACCAGCGTAGTCCCTTCCGCGATGGCGCACCAGCTCAAAACCCGGGCGCGGCCTTTCACCGAGACTCGCAAGATCCCGCCCAGCGCGATGCCCTCGGGGATCTTATGAATCGCCACCGCCAGAGGCACGGCCACGCGCAACCCCAGCGGGGCCGACAGTTGCGTGGTGGCCACGCTCCAGCCGTCCATAAAGCTGTGGATGGCGGCGGCCGCCAGAAGCGGGCCGGCGAACCCGTGCAGTTCCGTGCCGCAGGCGTTGTGATCGTGATCGTGCGCGCAGGTGGGGCACACCGGATAGACGTAGCGGTTCACCACCAGCAGGAGCGCGTACCCCGCCGCGAAGACCGTGAGCGCCGGTATCCAACCGGATTCCAAAGCCAGCTCGGGAACCAGGCCGAACAGGGCCACGCCCAGCAGGATGCCGGCGCTGAAGGGAACCACCAGGCGCGCACGCCGGTGCGCGCCGGTCAGCCAAAGCCCGGCCGCCGCGCCACCCAGTCCCACCGCCGTAGCCAGGGCGGGCGCGGCCATTCCGGAGGAGGGTGGGAGGGTCAAGTCTTTACTGTAGCAATGTGGCGTTGGCGGGGTCTCCGTGTTGACGCATAATGGGAGTACGATGACGCGGGACGAAGCTATCGCCGCAATTACGGGGCGGCTCGTGGAGTATTACCATCCGGAACGCATCTACCTTTTCGGCTCCCAAGCCCGCGGCGACGCAGGCCCCGACAGCGACCTGGATTTCTGCGTCGTGGTTTCCGACGAGGCGCCTGTAGAGTTGCTCGGCGATGGCGGCATTTACGGCCTGCTGGGCGGCATGGGCTACCCGAAGGATATTGTGCCGTGGCGGCGCAGCGATTTCGACGCCCGCGCGGAACACGTTCTAGCTTCACTGCCGGCCACCGTGGTTCGTGAAGGCAAGCTGCTCTATGACGCCCGACCAGTTGCGGCGTGAGGAATCACGCGCGTGGCTGTGCCGGCGGCGCCATAGTAGCGAAGGCGGCCCTGCTCCCGCCGGCCCCCAGCCCCCACGAGCCCCCACAGCGTTCATTTGACAACACTTGCCCCATGTCCTTATCATGAGGTTTCAATATTTCTGCGTTTTGGCGCTATTCGCATGCGCCCTCGTTGCGCCCAAATGGCAAATCGTCGCTTCTGTCTGGTCCGGGACAATCACTATGATCAAAGTTGAAGGTCTAACCAAGCGATACGCTCGCACTATCGCGGTGGACAACATCTCTTTCGAAGTCGATAAGGGACAAATTGTGGGCTTTCTGGGTCCCAACGGCGCCGGAAAGACCACCACGATGCGGGTCCTCACCTGCTTCCTGCCTCCCACCGAAGGCAGCGCGTCGGTGGGAGGGTTCGATGTGCTTGAGCAACCCATGGAGGTCAAGAAGCGCATCGGATACCTGCCCGAAACCCCGCCGCTCTATCCGGAAATGGAAGTGGTGGAGTACTTGCGCTTCGTCGGCAAGCTGAAGGGCATCTCGAACGCCGATATCGCGCGCCGCGTGGCCGAGGTGACCGAGCGTTGCGCCCTGGGCGATGTCAGATCCAGGCTGATCGGCAAGCTCTCCAAGGGCTTCCGGCAGCGGGTGGGCCTCGCACAGGCCATTATCCATAACCCCGACGTTCTGATTCTGGACGAGCCTACATCCGGTCTCGACCCCAAGCAGATCATCGAAATCCGCGAGTTGCTGCGCTCGCTGGCGGGCGAGCACACCATTATTCTCAGCACCCACATTCTCTCGGAGGTGGAGCACACCTGCGAGCGGGTTATCATTATCGACCGCGGAAAGCTGGTGGCCATCGATTCGGTGGCCAATCTCACCAACCGCCTGCGCGGCGCCGAGGCCGTGGCCGTCGAGGTCGAAGCCGCCGGAGGGCATCCCGACCCCAGCGACGTGCAGCAGCGCCTGGAACAGGTTCCGGGCGTGAGCCGCGTGGTCATGAAGGATTCCCGCGACGCCCGCCTCCTGTTTGAAGTGGAGAGCCTGCAAGGTCGCCACGTACGCGCCGACGTGGCGCGCTCGGTGGTGGGCGCCGGGTGGAACCTGAACGAGCTGCGCAGCGTAGGCCTGAGCCTGGAGGAAGTCTTCCTGCAGCTCACCGCGGCCGAACCGAAAGAGAAAGAAGCGGAGCCGGCCACCGAAGGAGGCCAGAAGCAATGAAGAACATATTCCTCATCTGCCAAAAAGAACTCAAGAGCTACTTCGCATCCCCCATCGCCTACGCCGTCATGGCCATTTTCGGGCTGATCTTCGGCTGGGTGTTCTTCAACGCCACGCGCGACTTTATCCGTTTCAGCTTCCAATCGCAAATGATGGGCGGCGGGGGCGCCACCAACGTCAACGATCAGATTATCCGGCCGCTGCTAGGCTTCGCCGGCACCATCGCCCTGTTCCTGGTCCCCATGATCACCATGCGCCTGTTCGCCGAAGAGAAGCGCACCGGCACCATAGAGTTGCTGCTCACTTCGCCCGTCAAAGACATTGAGATCATCCTCGGTAAGTGGCTCGGCGCGGTGGCGCTGTTCGTATGCGTACTGCTGATGTCGATGCTCAACATCGCGCTGCTGTTCGCCTGGGGCAAGCCGGACCTGAAGCCGGTGCTGGTGGCATACCTGGGGCTGCTGCTGCAAGGCGCCACGCTGCTGGCCATCGGCGCCCTGATTTCCACCATGACGCGCAACCAGATCATCGCCGGCATCGCCACGTTTTTCGCGTCGCTGCTGCTTTGGCTGCTGAGCTGGTCCACGGCTTTCGACAGCTCCTGGCTGCCGCAGTTGTTGAATTACATGTCGATTGTCACGCACTTCGAGAACTTCGGAAAGGGCGTGCTCGATTCCAAGGACGTGGTGTTCTATCTATCCATGATCTTCCTCTCGTTGTTCCTGACTTCGCGATCGCTCGAATCGCTGCGGTGGAGGGCATAACATGGCTGCCAAATGGTTCAAATCCCGACAAAGCAAGTACACCGGCTACGTGGTGGTTTACACGCTGGTGGTTTTGGCCGTGCTGGCCGCGCTGAATTTCCTGGCCAACCGCTACGACAAATCCTACGATTCCACATCCAACAAGCAGTTCAGCCTATCCGACCAGACCATCAAGCTGGTGAGGGGACTCAAGACCGATCTGCGTCTCACCTATTTCGGAAACACTTCGGACTTCCCCAGCGCGCGCGATCTGCTGGACCGTTATTCCAGCCTCTCGACCAAGCTGCACGTGACTTACCTGGACCCGGTCCGCAAGCCCCAGCAGGCTAAGTCCGCCGGATACCGCAGCGATTCGCCGGTGATCGTGGAGAATGGGCCCAAGCGCGAGGGGGCCAAGCAGCTCACCGAGGAGGAAATCACCGGGGCCATCATCCGCGCCGAAAAAACCGGCGAGCGCAACGTCTACTTTCTTTCGGCCGGCGGCGAACACAGCATCGAAGACTCGGAGAACGGCGGCTATTCCTTCGCCAAGCAAATGGTGGAGCGCGACAACTACAAGACCAGCACGCTCACGCCCAAGGGCGCCGCGCCCGAGGCTGGCAAGACGCTCAGCGTAGGGCAGGCCGCGCCGGCCGCGACGTTCGAAATCCCCAAGGACTGCACCGTACTGGTGGTCGCCGGCCCGCAAACCTCTTACCCTCCGGCGGTGGTCAATGCCATCAAAGCCTACGTGGAAGGCGGCGGACGGGCGCTGTTCATGCTCGACGAATCGTTGCGCATCGGCCGCTCCGAGCCGCCCGCCGAGAACGCCGACCTCCTCAAGCTGCTGGCGGATTGGGGCGTGACGGTCAACAAGGACCTGTCGCTCGACCTGAGCGGCATCGGCGGCATCTTCGGGCTGGGCCCGGAGGTTCCGGTGGTGGCGCAATACGAATCGCATCCCATCACCCAGCCACTGACGCGCATGTTTACGGCGTTTCCGATAGCGCGCTCGCTCGAAGTGAAGAACGGCGATAAGACCACCGTGGAGAAGCTCATCGCCACCACGGCGGACAGCGTGGCCGTTACGGATATCGGGGCGGGCGGGGCCATCGATCCCCGCAAGGGCAAGAAAGGCCCCTTGACGCTGGCCGCGGCAGGCACATACACGGGGGGAACCACCAAGGGGCGCTTCATCGTGGTGGGCACTTCGCTGTGGGCGCAGAACAGCGTGCTGGGCTCGCGCTCGCTGGCCAACCGGGACCTGCTGGCCAACATGGTCAACTGGCTCAATTCCGACGAAGACCTGATTTCCATCCGCCCGAAGACCACCGAAGACCGCCCGCTGAACCTCACCACGCAGAAGCTGAGCATGTTGTTCTGGCTCAGCGTGGTGATCTTCCCGCTGGCCGTGGTGGCGTTCGGCCTGGGCACGTGGTGGAGGCGGAGATAGCTCATGAAGCCCAAAGGACTCCTCATCGGCGTGGCGCTGCTGGCCGTTCTGGGCGGGCTCATCTGGTGGTCCAACAAGAAGCAGGCGGCCGCCACGTCCACCGATACCACGGTGAAGATCCTCGCGATTCCAGAGGACCAGTTTCAGCAGATCCACATCAAGAAGCTGACCAATGAGGTGATCGAGCTGCGCCGCAGCGACGGCAAGTGGGCCATGACTTCGCCCAAGCCGCTGATGGCCGATCAGGACGCCGTGTCTTCCATGGTGGCCACCCTCTCCACGCTGAATGCCGACAAGGTGGTGGATGAGAAGGGCGCCGACCTCCATGCCTTCGGCCTCGATATACCGACCCTCGATATCACTATCGGCAAGAAGGGCGGGAAGACGGCGGAGCTGCTGGTGGGCGATTCCACCCTCGACAGCTCCGGCTCGTATGCCAAGCTGGCCGGCGACCCGCGCGTTTTCACCATCGCCAGCGCCAGCAAGACGAGCCTCGACAAGAGCCCCGAGGACCTGAGGGACAAGCGCCTGCTCGCCTTCGACTCCGACAAGCTGACGAGGGTCGAGCTGCAGGCCAAGGGGCAAACCTTGGAGTTCGGCAAGAACGGCCAGAACGAATGGCAGATTCTGAAGCCGCGGCCGCTGCGGGCGGATAGCTCCGCGGTGACCTCGCTGGTGGACAAGCTGCACGACGCCAAGCTCGATACCAGCGAGCTGCCCGAGGACGCGGCCAAGAAGTTCGCCGCCGCCGCCAAAGTGGGCTCCGCCACGGTGACCGATTCGAGCGGCGCGCAGACGCTTGAAATCCGTAAGGACAAGGACAACAACTACTACGCCAAGAGCACCACCACCGATGGCGTCTGGAAGACTTCCGTGGACACCGGGTCCGCGCTCGATAAAGGACTGGACGATTTCCGCAATAAGAAGCTCTTCGATTTCGGTTTCAGCGATCCCAGCAGGGTGGAACTGAAATCGGGGGCCTACACCAAGGCCGGAGACAAGTGGATGCTCGGGCCAAAGACCATGGACAACGCTTCGGTGCAGGCTCTAATTGACAAGCTGCGCGATCTGAGCGCCTCCAAGTTCGCCGAAAAGGGCGGCGGCGGGGACGTGGTGTTCGAAGCCACGGTAGTCTCGAACGAAGGCAAGCGCATCGAGAAAGTCTCCATCACCAAGCAGGGGAGCCAGTATTTCGCGAAGCGCGACGGCGACGCCAGCATCTACGAAATGGACGCCCAGCCGGTGGAAGATTTGCAGAAGGCCGCGGCGGAAGTGAAGGAAGCGGCGCCGCCGGCGGGGAAGAAGAAGTAGACCGGAGCCGCGAACGGAAGAAATTCATATTTAGCCGCGGATGAACGCGGATGAACGCGGATCAAGAACAGAAATCTTATCCGTGTTCATCCGCGTTCATCCGCGGCTGGAATTCTTTCCTACTCCCAGGAAACGGTCGTCACGATATGAACGGCCTGCTTACCGACCTCTACGAGCTCACCATGGCGGCCGGCTACTTCGAAGCCGGCAAGATCGACGAGAAGGCTACCTTCGAGCTCGCCATCCGCCGCCTGCCGGCCAACCGCAACTACGTCATCGCGGCGGGCCTGCCGCAAATCGTCGATTACCTCTTGAACCTGAGCTTCACGAGCGAGGAAGTGGACTATCTCCGCGGCCTCGCGCAGTTCCGCGGCGCGGGGCCCGGCTTCTTCGAGTATCTGCGAGGGTTGCGCTTCACGGGCGACCTGTTCGCCGTTCCGGAGGGCACGCCGCTGTTTGCCGAAGAGCCCGCGCTGGTCATACGCGCGCCCATGGTGGAAGCGCAGATTCCGGAAACCTACGTACTTTCCGCGTTCACGTTTCCATCGCTCATCGCCTCCAAGGCGGCCCGCATGGTGGAATTCGCGGGCGGCCGTCCAGTGGTGGAGTTCGGGACGCGCCGCGCTCACACCCCCGAAGCGGGCGTGCTGGGGGCGCGAGCGGCGTTCCTGGGAGGCTGCGCCGGAACCAGTAACACGCTGGCGGGACAGCGCTACGGAATCCCCGTGATGGGCACCTCGGCGCACTCCTGGGTGATGGCGTTTTCGGGCGAGCGGGAGGCGTTCCGCCAGCTTCAGCGAGTGCTGGGCGATTCCACCATCCAGCTCATTGACACCTACGATACGCTCGAGGGCGCGCGCCGGGCCGCGGAACTGGGCCGGCCGTTGTGGGGCGTGCGGATCGATAGCGGCGATTTCGACGCTCTTTCGCGCCAGGTGCGCGCCATCCTCGATCGAGCGGGCCTCACCGACGCCCGCATCATGGCTAGCGGCGATCTGGACGAGTATCGCATCCGCGACCTCCTCGCCGCCGGCGCGCCGATTGACGCCTTCGGAGTGGGGACCCAGCTTTCGACCTCGGCCGATGCGCCAGCGATGGGCGCCATCTACAAACTCGTCGAGCTGGATATCCGAGGCATTAAGCGCTTCACCGCCAAGTACAGCGAGGACAAGACCACGGCCCCCGGCTCCAAGCAGGTTTTCCGCGAGGTGGCGCGCGACGTGGTGGCCCGCTCCGGCGAATGCGGCAAGGGAGAAGCGCTGCTCCGCCCGGTGCTGCTGGGAGGCAGGCTGGTGGAGCCGCTGCCCTCGCTCGAACAGGCGCGCCGGAGGGCCGCCGAATCCATCGCCAAGCTATCGCCGGCTCTGCGACAATTGGAGGTGGCGGAGCCGCGGGCCGTCATCTACAGCCGCGAACTCCGCATGTTGATCGAGCAGACTCGCCGCAACCTGCTGTCATGAACACCGTATTCTTCGATATCGATTCCCAACTGGATTTTCTTTTCCCGGCGGGCGCTTTGTACGTGCCCGGAGCGGAGCGCATTGTGCCCGCCATCGCGCGCCTGAACCGATTCGCCGCCGCCCACGGCATCCCCGTGGTTTCCACTACCGACGCGCACGCCGAGGACGACCCCGAATTCTCCCAGTGGCCGCCGCACTGCGTATCCGGGACGCTGGGACAGCGCAAAGCCGAAGCCACCCTGCTTGATGGGCGGGTAGTGGTCCCCAACCGCGATTGCGCCTTGGCCCTGGAGGGCGCGCGCCAGATCGTGGTGGAGAAACAGACCGTGGATGTGTTCCAGTCCGTCAACATCCACCGCATCCTGGAGCAACTGAACGCCGCGAGTTACGTGGTCTATGGCGTGGTGACCGAAATCTGCGTTCTGTGCGCCGTGCGCGGCCTTTTGCGGACCGGCCGGCCGGTGACCGTGGTCACCGACGCGGTAGAGACGCTCAAAGCGGAAGATTCCGTGAGAGCGCTGGCCGAGATGTGCGCCTCCGGCGCCCGTTTGGCGACCACGGCCGAGATCTGCGAGGGCGGACGGGGTTGAACAGGGCGGGCTGGGTTGAACTGGGCAGGCGGAAGCGCCTGCCCCACCAACTCCGGCCAGGCAGGTTTGGCAGGCGCTTTCGCCTGCCACCGGAGTTTGTACATTCTCGAAGCCCGGAGGGCGGAAGATACTAGCCCACGGCGTGAGCCGTGTGGAATAGCGCGTGGGTGTTTGAGCCCCGGAACGGGGCGAAAGGCCGTTCTCAGCCCACTCGATGCCATGCTTCCTCGGGAATGACGGGAATTGCTCTTGGACAACACTTGGCGATGGTGCTCTTGTTGCGCCGCGATGCATAGACTTACGCCCCGTTCCGGGGCTAGGCGGCTGGCCGACTCGTTCCCGACGGCTTGCGCCGTGGGCTAGGATGTTTCGCCCTCCGGGCTGGGGAGTGGACGACTCCACATGGATGGTGGCCGCGAGGCGCGGAGATCTCACCAAGAAATGTAGCTGCCGCCCGCGCTTTGGCGGGTCCAGGGAACCTTGAACTTTTTGTCTGCGGGCGAAGTTCACGGAGAGAAACTCCAGGGGCAGGCGCCTCCGCCTGCCGGCTCGGGTTCTCTATGAAACTCCACGGGCCGAAGGCCATCCCAATAGACCGCGAGAAACAGCGGTCTATCCCACCCGCTACGCGGAGTACTCGTCTTTTGGAGCGCGGGGTTTGGCTGCGCTATCGGCTTCCGCGAATACCTTTTCGAGCGCCCACCAGAGCGCAGCCAGCGCCGCGGCTACCAGCGCCATCGCGACGCCAACGCTGCTGGGAAGCGCCTGCGCGAGGCGCAGCACGGCGGCGTGAAGCGGGTCCGCGCCGTGCATTAGCCCAAACCCGGTGAGCCCGCCCACGAAGCAAACCAGCATCAGCGCGGCGCCGACGCTGTTGCGAACCTTCATTGAGATGTGGCTCAACCGGCGCCAATCGACAAGCTCGATAACGAGTACCACGGCCAGCGCGAAGGCGAGCAGCGCGCCCAGATCGAGGACTTGAACCGGAAGCGCGGGAATCGGTTTTGGATGCCAACTGAGATGCAATCCGCCGAAGTACCCCGCGGCGAGTGCGAGGAGAATCGGCGCCGTCATGGTAATCAGCAAGGCGCTGGGACGGATGGGGAGTGGCCGCAACCAGAGCGTGTTCTGGCGCGCCATCCCCCACAGAATCAGGATACATAAGCAGAGGGCCAGCCATTGACCGACGAACGCTCCGAACACTAGGAAAACCCCCATCACCCAGTACTGGGCCGTGAACACGGAGCGGAGCACGGGCAGCCAGACCAGGCGCGGCGAAGCGACGCCGGCCGGGGACGCCACGCGTGCCGGACCATCCCCGCCCCTAGGTTTTGCCGGGGCGAGTTCGAAGGACTTGGGCGCTACGCTCCATGTTCTGGCCAGAAGCGCGATGCCGGCCAATGCGCAAGATGCAGGAATCAGAGCAGTCGCCCGGTATTGCACAAGGAACAAGCTGGCTTCTGCGGTGAGAATCAAAAACAGCGGCTGGGTCCATTTCGGAGCAGCCAATTCCCGCACGCGAATCGATTGCACCAGTCCGGCGGCCAGCGTACACAGGGCCGCCACGACAAGTGCCCCCGCGACGGCGAGGGAGGGGCGCGAGAAGGCCGCCGCCGCGGCGGCGGCGGCCAACGCGGGCAGCCAGACCATGGCCATGATGGAAAGCGCCCGCGCCAGGACGAGGTCGCGCCCCCCGATGGGCAAGCCTGCGTAGAAGCGGGTAGCGCGCAGGGGCGTCGCCGCCAGGAAGAATAGTCCCATCACGACCCCGACGACGCCAAATTCGGAGACCGGGGAGGGACACAAGCTGACAACAACACCTGCCAGTACGAACCAAGGCATGGCCTTCCACGCCTGGTCCCGCTTCACAAGTTCGTAGATCATGGCCGCCTCTATCCAGCGAAGTACTCTTGTCTTGGAGCGCGGGGCTTGTTCGCGCGATCAGCTTCCTCGAATACCTTTTCAAGCGCCCACCAGAGCGCGGCCAGCGCCGCGGCCACCAGCGCCATCGCCAAGGCCACGCTGTTGGGAAGCGCCTGCGCGAGGCGCAGCACGGCGGCGTGAAGCGGGTCTGCGCCGTGCATTAGCCCAAACCCGGTGAACCCGCCCACCATGCAAACCACCATCAGCGCGACGCCGACGCTGTTGCGAACCTTAATTGAGATGTGGCTCAACCGGCGCCAATCGACAAGCTCGATAGCGAGTACCACGGCCAGCCCGAAGGCGAGCAGCGCGCCCAGGTCGAGAACTTGAACCGGGAGCGCGGGAATCGGTCCAGGATACAATGCGGCGAAGTACCCACCCGCGAGAGCGAGGAGAATCGGCGCCGTCATGGTAATCAGCAAAGCGCGGGGACGGATGGGGAGCGGCCGCAGCCAGAGCGTGCCCAGGCGGGCCATCATCCACACAACCAGGATCCAGGGGCTGAGGGCAAGCCGTCGACCCCCGAGCCCAAAAAACACAAGGAAAGCCAGCATCACCGAGTACCATACTGTGAACACGGAGCGCAGCACGGGCAGCCAGACGAGGCGCGGCGAAGCGACGCCGGTTTGGAGCGCCGGGCGCGCCGGGCCGTCCCCGTGCCTGGGTTTCGCCGGAGCAAGCTCGAACGACTTGGGAACGACGCTCCACGCCCTGGCCAGAAGGGCGATGCCGGCCAGCGCGCAGGATGCCGGAATCAGAAAGCGCGCCCCGCGTTGCTCCAGATACGCGGCGGCGCCGGGAATGAACCATAGCGGAAAGTAGACCCATTTCGGAGCAGCCAATTCCCGCACGCGAATCGATTGGACCACGCCGGCGGCCAGCGTACACAGAGCCGCCACCATGAGTGCTCTCCCAGCCACGGCGGAGTGACCCGAAAACATCGACGCTGCCGCCGCCCCAGCCATCGCGGGAAGCCAGACCATGGCCATAAGAAAGAGCGCCCGCGCCAGGATGAGGTCGCGCCCCAAGATGGGCAGGCTCGCGTTGAAGCGCGTGGCGTGCATATGCGGAAACGCCACGAACAGGCCCATCGTGACGCTCATGATGACGCCGATCCTGGAGACCGGAGCGGGACACGCGCAGATGACCGCGCTCGCCAGGACGTACCATGGCAGGACCCACCAGCTAATCTCGCGCTTCATTAGTTCATAAATCATGACCGCCTCTGCTTTCCCGCGACGCCGGCGGCCGAGATGGTGGGGCGGACCCCATGGACCCGCTTCCCGCCAAGAAAATCACCCCGCCGAAGCCGACGGGGGCGTCGGCTGCGGACCAGGGGGTCCGCCCCACCATCAAATGTGGCATCGGCTTCTACCTCTCCCCGCCCACCAACTCGATGAACAGCTCTTCGAGCGGCACGCGCACGCAGCGGATGCCGTTCCCTCCGCCCGATGCCTGCAATTGGAGGCCGACCGTTTCCGGGTCGCCCTCCATCACCGCGTGCCACTCGTCGTACACCTGCCGTACGCCCAGGCAGCCGGGCGCGTGCTCGAGCGCCGCCGCATCGGGCACGGACGTACGCGGAATCATGGCTACGCAGATGTCTTCGCGGATGCGGTCGAGATCGCGGTCGATCCGTACCTTCCCTTTATCGAGCAGAACGATGCGGCCGCCGATCCGCTCGACGT
>Ga0181517_10001264_pt1 | contig 28862 bp, 28 predicted proteins | sample PEATcosm2014_Bin_31_FD_119748 | JGI IMG/M metagenome (GOLD analysis project Ga0181517, IMG submission 119748) | Peatland microbial communities from MTU Mesocosm Facility, Houghton, MI, USA - PEATcosm2014_Bin01_30_metaG | ecosystem: Environmental > Terrestrial > Soil > Wetlands > Peat | place... | reverse complement strand
TTCACGTCCGTCAGGCGGGCGTTGTTGATGAGGAGCGCGATCAGGACCGTCGCGATGGTGGCGGCGAATCCAAGGATGAACGTGATGTACTGACCTTCGGTCAACACCCTAACTCCTTTATAATTCTAGCAATTTCAGCGGGAGCGTTCGAAAGCCCCGGCCGCCATCGGCTGTTACCTTCTTAGTGAGGGGCCGAAGTGAAAAAGCTCAACGAATTGTCTCCCTGCTTCAACACCCGAGTCCGCCGCAGCGCGCCGTAGCTATCCGCTAACTCCAGACGCACCGAGTGCTGTGCAACCACTAACCCCGACGGCTCTTTCCCCAGTAACTCGAGCACGGCGGCGTACTCGCGCTCCAAGTCATACGGCGGATCGAGGAAAACAACATCCCCGCGGAAACGCTCGATGGTCAGCGCCACCGGCCCGGCGGCCACCGTGGCGCGCGGTTCCAAGCGCAGCGCGGCCAGGTTCTCGCGGATGGCCTCCAGCGCGGCGCGGCTGCGCTCCAGGAAATAGGCGTGCGAGGCGCCGCGGCTGAGCGCTTCAATCCCCACCGCTCCCGTGCCCGCATAGGCATCCACAAACACCGCGCCGGGAATGCGTGCCGCGAGGATGTCGAAGAGCGTCTCGCGCAGGCGATCGGACGTGGGACGCGTGGCCGCGCCGGGAATGCTCTTCAAACGGCGCGAACGGAACTCACCGGCAATCACACGCATCAGCCCACCGTCACCAGGCCGTAGCGGCGCTGCCAGTGGTCGCGGATGTAGGCCGCCGCCTGGCGCAGATCCTCGTCGGAGGGCGGGCGCGCCACGAAATCCACGGCCTCGCGGCGCGCGATCTCGAGGATCTCGGTGTCGCGCAGGATGTTGGCCACCCGCAGCGATGGCAGTCCGGCCTGCTTGGTGCCGAAGAATTCGCCCGGACCGCGCAGCCGCAGATCCATCTCGGCGATGTGGAAGCCGTCGGTCGAGTCCACCAGCGTGCGTATGCGCTCGCGGGACGCGTCGTTCATCTTCTCAGTCACCAGGATGCAATAGCTCTGCGCGGCGCCGCGTCCCACGCGCCCGCGCAACTGGTGCATCTGGGCCAGCCCAAAGCGCTCGGCCTGCTCGATCACCATCACGCTGGCGTTGGGCACATCCACGCCCACTTCGATCACGGTGGTTGAAACCATGATCTTGATCTCGCCCTGCTTGAAGCGCTGCATCACGGATTCCTTTTCCTCGGCGCCCAGGCGGCCGTGCATCAGGCCCACGGAAATATCCGGGAAGACCTCGCGCGAGAGCTGCTCGTAGGCCTTCTGCGCGGCCTTCACGGCCTGGGTTTCAGATTCCTCGATCACCGGGTAGACCACGTATGCCTGGCGGCCCTCGTCGACCTGGCGCTTCAGAAAACTGTAGACCTGTTCGATGCGGTCGGCGGTGGCGTGCTTGGTGACGATGGGCTTGCGGCCGGGCGGCAGCTCGTCGATCACGGAGACGTCCAGATCGCCATAGAGCGTCATGGCAAGCGTGCGCGGGATGGGCGTGGCGGTCATGACCAGGACGTCGGGATGGATAGCCTTTTGCACCAGCCCGAGGCGCTGCAGGACGCCGAAGCGGTGCTGTTCGTCGATGATGGCGAGGCCCAGGTTCTTGAACTCGACGTCCTTTTCGAGCAGCGCGTGCGTGCCGATGGCTACATGCGCCAGGCCTTCGGAGACCAGTCTCTTGAGCTGAACTTTTTCGCGGGCCGTGAAGGAGCCGGTGAGCAGCAGCGTGACATAGCCGAGCTTGCCCAGGATCTGCTTGAAGTAAAAGGCGTGCTGCGCGGCCAGAATTTCGGTAGGCGCGAGCACGGCCACCTGAAAACCGTTTTCGATGGCGATGACGGCGGCTTCGGCGGCCACGATGGTTTTGCCGCTGCCCACGTCGCCCTGCAACAGGCGGTTCATGGGGCGCGGCGCCTGCATGTCGTCGGCGATCTCTTTGACCACGCGCTTCTGCGCGCCGGTGGGTTTGAAGGGCAGCATGGCGCGAACCTGCGCGCGCACGCGGTCATCGATGCGGAACTCGATGCCGGGCAGCGTGCGGGCCTTCGAGCGCTTCAGCGCGATGCCGCATTCGAGCCAGAAGAACTCCTCGAAGATCAGGCGGAAATGCGCCGGCGTGCGGAAGGCGTTGAGCAGGCGGAGGTCGGAATCGGGCGGCGGAAAATGCACCTCGCGGAAGGCCGTCCAGCGGTCCGGAAACTTGAGCTGCCGGCGTAGGAAGAGCGGCAGGCGGTCTTCGACCGGGTCCATGGATTCGAGCAGGCGATGTGTGAAGGTGCGCAGCAGGCGCGTGGTGAGCTTCCCGGCGGCCTCATAGATGGGGACCACGCGGGCCACGTGCAGAGTGGCGTCGCCATCTTCGTCGTCGCCCGAGAGGATTTCGAATTCCGGATGCAGCACGGTGAGCTCGCCGGCGTAGCTATCGAACTCGATCTTGCCGTAGAGCGCCACCTTCATGCCCTCCGCCAGCACGTTCGCCAGATATCCGCCATGGAACCACTTGCCCACCAGGATGGCGCGCGAGGCATCCGAGAAGCGGGCCTCGAACATGCCCAGATTGCGGCGCCGGAAACCGGAGAGCTTGGCCGAGCGCACCTCCGCGATGACCGTGGCCATCTCGCCCGGAGCGAGCTGCGCGATGGTCTTGACGTTGCTGCGGTCCTCGTAGCGGAAGGGGACGTAGCTCAGCAGATCCTCGGCCGTGACCAGCCCCTTGGCTTCGAGCATGGCGGCGCGGTTCGGACCAATTCCCTTGATGTCTGTAAGCGGGGTGTTGAGATCCATGCGGCGCGGCCGATGAACCCAGTGTAGCGCCAGATGCTCATTTACCGAAAAAATGCGGGGTAGATGGGTGGCCGCCGAATTGGACTCGGGGCCCAGGGCCGTCGGGTAGATGGGCGGGATGGGCGTGTTACGGCAACTTGAAGCTGGACGGACGAAGTTCCGGTTGGCGCGACCCGGGGCTTTGCCCGATTGCTGAGCCCAAACTGAGCTGCTGGGCCGTACCGACAGTATCGTGCCGGAGGATAGGCGATCAGCGTTGGCCCACGGTAACTGGTCCGTCTACGATGTGTAGGTCAGTAATCCTCACCCCTTCGGCAGTCCACACCTGTCCATCAGCTCCTTCCTGCCCGAACAGCAAAGCGCTTGGCATCTCTCGCAGGAATGCATAATAGCTGTTCGTGGGCGATGCGGCTTCGCCCCCGAGTTCGAAGTACCACCGTCCATCCGGACTCAGCCCTTCCCCGCGTGAGAAGACAACACCGCCAAGGTGCGGAATTCGGCGAGGTGGGCCGCAACGCAGCGCAAATCGGACCTGGTCTTTCTCAGAGGCTGGAACTGCAAAGGTAAAGGGGTACCACACACCAGCACGCGGTCGAAGTTCAATCGCGTATTTGAATGGTTCCGGAACGGGTGAGATGCTCTGCATCACGAAAGGTTGAACCTGAGCAGTGGAAACGGACAAAGGCCTACGCTCAGCGGCGGCGGCTACCCGCTCCTTCCATTCTGGGTCGGTCAAGGAGACGAATAGGCGAACTCTAATACTCGCAGGGATCAGATTGTGTTCAACGCTGGAAGGGAACAGCGCAATAATCGGAAAATCATCTCCGCGGCTCGTCAACGCGCGATCAAGTGCATATGCCAACTCTTCACGACAAGGTTCACTTGCTAGACTGTTCTGGGTCGAATAGAACAGCCAGGCATCGCTTTCGCGCGGGTTCGTTATGAAATTGGCTATCTGGTCCCACAGCCGCTTCCCAGCGGTCAAGCTCCACCGATCAAGTTTTACGTTCACGCCGGTGCGAACGAGTTCCTGTGCAATGAAATCGACATCGCGACCTTCGTTGTCGGCCCAGGCATAGGTGATCCATATAGTAGCCACGCGACCTATCATAACCCGCGGCGCTTTGACCGGGGCGGGGTTGCGGCCGTCGCCCGCCGTGGCGAGGTCAGTATCAGCAAGAGTGCCGGGCCGATCCCTCTGGTACACACACACGCACGAGCAATGACACCACGTTTGCTTCGCAACGCGGTCGTGGAGGTGGCTCGTAGCCGCTTCGTTCGCAGCATCGGCAAGGCGCAGCGCTTTGGGGGGCGTTGCCCACTCGGAAGCAATTCAAGTTGACGTCTAGTCCCCGTCTTGTACTTTGGCCGGGTGGGAGACATTGCCCCGAAACACGGGCAAACAGGCAGTTGAGCGGGCAAGGTCCGCCCGGCGGGCCTCAGCTTCCGGCCGGCCATCCACTCCTATTGGGACGCATTCCGGGATTTTCCAGGAGTCATCTTCGGATCCCATTTTCCAGATAGTCCCCATCCCGGAACCGGGCATCTGCGGCGGCCTTCCAGACCGCCTCACAAAAGCTTTGCGAAAGGATGCGCCAACTCAGTCGTCGCTCGTCCGGCCGCGCAGTTTCTTGGAGGCGGAGCGTTGCGATTTTGCAGTGAGCCGACGGACCTTGGAGCCGAGCGTGGGCCGGCTTGGGCGGCGGGTTTTCGGTACCACTTGAGCGCGGGCGATCAGTTCGTCCAGTCTCGCCCGGGCCTCGGCGCGATTGGCCTCCTGCGTACGGTGCACGCGGGACGTGATGATCAACACGCCTTCTTGCGTGGCGCGATTGCCCGCTAACGCCAGGAGGCGCTGCCGTACGTCGTCGCAAAGCACGCGAGATTGGCCGACATCGAAGCGCAGTTGGACGGCCGTGGAGACTTTGTTGACGTTCTGGCCGCCAGGACCGGAGGCGCGAACAAAGGTCATTGTCAGTTCGGAATCTGGAATGAATATAGGCAAATGATATTCCCAGAATAGCCCGTAACGGTCACCATGGATTACGGACCCGATCCCGGAACGCGCGTCGGTACGCCGACTTTCCAAGGGCCTCCCAAACCGGTGCCCGTTCGGAGAGTTCTGCACGGATTTGGTCGCAACCTGACCCTTGTGAGCACAGAGCGAGGGCCGGGAGCGGAGGTCGGCAGGCGGGGTACGTTGACCTTATCTGCTGGCAACGCTGGGGCGCAGAGCGGGCTGGGCGTTGTGCGCGGCCAGAGCGATCAGCAGGCCCGAGCCGATGATCAGCGATCCGCCAACCAGCATGGGCAGGCCGGGCTTGTCGTGCCAGACGAGATAGGACATCAAAGCGCCGGTGAGCAGTTGGGTGTAGTGGTACTGTGAAACGTTGCTGGCTGAGGTGTGCTTGACAGCGAAGTAGAAGCTAAGCGTTCCGGCCGCACAGAAAACCCCCATCATGCCCAGTGCCAGCCAGAGTGTGGGCGTGAGCGGCCGGGGGTGCAGGCTGGTGAGCATCAGGCCGGCCATGGCCGTGACCAGGCCCGAGCAGAACGCAAGGCTCTCGGGCGGCTCGGTGCGCGTGAGCACGCGCGACCAGACCATGTTGACTGAAAAACAGGCGACGCACACCAGGCAACTCGTGAGACCGATGAGATCGATGCGCTGGGCGTGGCTGAAAGGGGCGACCGCGACGATCACACCGCCGAAGCCGACGAACAGGGCCACTGCCTTATTGGAGGTGATGCGCTCGCCGAGAAAGACGGCCGAGAGCAGAGAGACGACCATCGGCGAGGTAAAGATGAGGATGTAGAACATGGTTAGCGAGAGATGGCGAAGGGCGATTACGACGCAGACGTTGCTGGTCGTGTCGAGCAGGGCGCGCAGCACCTGGCGGACCACCGATCGCGGGCGCAGACTGCCGAAGCTGCGGCGCACCGCGGCCTGCATCGTGATCGTGAGCGCCATGAAGAAACCCATGAAAGCCACGATCTCCTCTGGCGGCAGGCCGGATTGCCCGATCCACTTGATGCAGCTATCGCCCAACACCCAGCAGGTGAAGCCGAAAACAGCAAAGAAGATGGCGGTCAGGTCCGAGACGGGGGCTTTCATCGTGGCCCGTCGTGTCGGGCGACGCGGGACCGGGAAAAGATCCAATCGGACATGATGTACTTTCAGGGTACCGGATCACGCCACCCGGAGGTTTACGCCTCGCGCTTACCCCGCTCGCCCGAAGACCTGGGCTTCGAAGCGGTAAAGCCGCGCGCGGGGGGCGTCGATCGCGTCGGGCCCCAGCCGGCTCTTGCGCGCCAACGCCTTCAGAAACTGATCGGCATCCCAGCCGTGCTCGGTGGCCACCTGCGGCAGCAGCAGGCCCGTGTGGCCGTCGAGCTTGAGTAGGGCGCCGTGCCGCCCGGCGCAAAAACTCTCGCGGCCCGCGATGCGCCGCAGCGGTGTGAGCAGCGAAATCTCGATATCGATAGGCCCTTCGGTCTTGGCCGCCGGACGGAAGCGCGGATCGTCGAGCGCGGCGGCGAGCGCCAGGTCCGCCACGTCCTTAGCCAGGGGCCCGCGTCCGGAGATGTTGCCGATGCAGCCCAGCAGTTCGTCTCCCTGGCGCAGCGTCACGAATACGCCGCGGTGCACCGCCAGGGCCGCCGATCCGTGGCGCGCCGGGATCGGCTCGCGGCGGCCCGTTTCGCGCAATTGCTCGAGCGTCGCGCGCGCACTGGCGAGGAGCGCATCGCGATCGGCTTCTTCAAGATCGAAGGCCGCGCGCGGATAGTAGCCCAGCGCCGCGTAGCTGACCGAGTTGCGAAAATCGCCGGTGATCTCGCCCGAGGTCTGGTAGTCGAGCTTGGCCTGGTAGAAGCCCGGGCCTTCCAGCCGGCGCACGGTTTCGAGTAGCAGCGCGATGGGGTCGTAGCCGCATACGGTCGCGCGCAGCTCGCCTAGCTCCTTGAGAAACAGCGCCGCGTTCACGCTGCCGGCTGCCTCGATGCACTCGCCATCCAGCTCGCGCAGACGGCCGCCGCGAGCGTCCTCGGGCGGAAACGGAACATTGCCGAAGCCGCGCCCATAATGGGTGAAGTCGGAAGACGCCACGAAGACCGTACCCGGCCGCCACGCCGCCGCCAGACGGTCCGCCGCGGCCGCGCGCTCGGCGGCATCCATGGGGCCCACGTAGAGGGCCGTCACGTTAGCGTCGGGCGCCGCCTTTTGGAGAAACGGCAACTGGATCTCGAAGGAGTGGTCGCACAGGCGCTCTTCATCCAGCACCGGAAATCCGGCCGCGAACTCGCGCGTGAGGCGAACTTCGCCGAGCGGCGTAGCCACGGAGTCCGCATCCGGCACGGCCACTCCGTGCAATCCACCGCGGTGCGGGAAGGCCAGGAAGAACACGTGCTTCGGCGGCCGCTCGGCGAGCGAGCGGTACGCCGCGGCGGCCACGGTTCCCGAATAGGCGGGGCCGGCATGCGGAACCACGAAACCCAATCCGCCCGAAAACAGGAACGACCCTGTGCGCTGGCGCGAGCTTTCGAAGGCCTGGTCCAGAAGCCGCTCCAGCTCCCCTGCCGCGGCGGGATACCACTGGCCGGCGAATGGCGAGCTATGTACCGGAGCCATGCTTCACCCGTGGATATGCAGCAGGCCGGCGTCTTCCCCGCGCAAGTCGGGCGGCCCGCCCCACACGCCCGGAATGGCGGTGCCGCAAGCCGGGCAGTTCCCGTCCGAAGAGAGGCGGTTGCGCAGCACACGAAAGCCGCGCCGCTCGATCGCCGTATGGCCGCAAGCCGGGCAGTGCGTGTTCTCAAGTCCGCCGGTCTCGCCCGGAAGGTTGCCGGCGTAGACGTAACGCAGGCCCGCGGCGCGGCCCAGCTCCGCAGCGCGCACCAGGGTCTCGGGCGGCGTGTCATCCGGGCCGGTCATCTTGTAATCCTTGTGGAACGCCGTGACGTGCCAGGGAATGTCGGGCGAGATCTTCGCCAGGAATTCGGCGATGGCGCCGAGCTCGGCATCGGAATCGTTGAAGCCGGGGATGACCAGGGTCACCACTTCCAGCCAGAATCCCATCTCGTGAATGCGCCCGATGGAATCCAGGATCGGACCGATGCGCCCGCCCAGCTCGTGGTAGCGCCGGTCGTCGAAGCTTTTCAGATCCACCTTGTAGAGGTCCACCCAGGGCCGTATGTAGGCCAGCACCTCGGGCGTGGCGTTGCCGTTCGACACGAAGCCGGTGGCCAGGCCGGCCTCTTTGGCCTCGCGGAAGACCGCCACGGCCCACTCGGCGGTGATCAGCGGCTCGTTATAGGTGCTGATCACGGCGGCCGCTCCGAAGCGCTGCGCCAGCCGCACCAGCTCCCGCGGATCGGCGGCCTCGGAATCCAGGCGCGAGTGCGTGTCGCGCAGCGCCTGCGAGGAGACCCAGTTCTGGCAATATCCGCAGTGCAGGTCGCAGCCCAGCATGCCGAAACTCAGCGCGCGGGACCCCGGCAGCGCGTGAAAGAACGGCTTCTTCTCGATGGGGTCGCAGTAGGCCGAACTTACATAGCCGTAGGGCGCCCATAATTTCCCCCGGAGGTTGAAGCGCACCTTGCACACGCCCGCGAAACCCGGGGAAATGGGGCAGCGGTGGCCGCAGGCGAAGCACTCCACGCGGTCGCGGTCGAGGGGCCGGTACAGCTCAGCCTCGCGAGTCTGAAGCGCGAGTTGGTCGGCCAGGGTACTCATGGCTTTCCTTGAGCAGGTCTAAGCCCATTATAGGCGCCCGGCGGATCTCCTACCAGCGAGGCTCTTATAGCCCATGCGACCGTCTTCCTAGCCGGCCCCCAACTGCTAAAATCGGAACTTGCCGGAATTCCTCGTATCGGTTGTAATCCCTACTCTGGCAGCGGATTTGAGGCTGCGGGAGTGCGTAGAGTCGCTCGCGCGGCAGAGCCGGCGCGATTTCGAAATCATCGTGGTCGACAATAGCGGCGCTGGCCTGGTCCGCCGCAACGGCTCGGCTCCGGGGACGCGCATTCTGGAAAATTCCCGTAACGCCGGCTTCGGAGCGGCGGTCAATCAGGGGGTGGAGGCTTCCTCGGCGGCCTATATCGCGACGCTCAACGATGACGCCGTGGCGCATCCGGACTGGCTGGCTGCGCTGGTGCGCGCGCTCGAGCGCCGCCCGGATGCCGGCATGTGCGCCTCCGCCGTCCGGCTTTACCGCGAAGACCGCCTGGATTCGGCTGGCATGCTGGTGGCCCGCGACGCCTCCAGCAAGCAGCGCGGCCACGGGCGGCCGCCGGAGGATTTTCCGGTGGCCGAGGAAGTCCTTTTCCCCAGCGGCTCGGCGGCCCTCTATCGCCGCGCCATGCTGGCGGAACTCGGCGGATTCGACGCGGATTTCTTCCTCTACTGCGAGGATACGGACCTGGGCTTGCGCGCGCGCTGGGCGGGCTGGAAGTGCCTTTACGAGCCGGAGGCCGTGGTGGAGCACCACTACTCGCATTCGAGCGGTCGGGCCTCGCCGTTAAAAGCTTACTACGTGGAGCGCAACCGCCTGTTCGTGCTGGCCAAGAACTTCCCGGCCGGCATGCTGCTGGCGGCGCCTTTTGCCAGCCTGGCGCGTTATTTCTGGCACGCCTGGTATCTTCTCGAGGGCCGCGGCAGCGCCGCGCGTTTCCGCGCCGAAGGCCACGCCGGCCCGCGTATGCTCTGGTATATCCTGCGCGCCCACGCCGCTCTGCTGGCCCATCTGGGCCGCCTGCTGCGGCAGCGCCGCGAGATCCGCGCCCGCGCCCGCATCACTCCATCCGTTTTCCGCCACCTGATCCGCTGCCATTCGATCGGCGGCCGGAGGGTCGCCGCGCTATGATCCGCGGCTCGCACCCCAATTCCCTGCTGGTCATCATTCCCGCGTTCAACGAAGAGGGGGCCGTCGGGCAGGTCGTGGAGGGCATCCGTCGCTGGGTTCCCGACGCCGCCGTGCTGGTGATCGACGATTGTTCCACCGATTCGACTATCGCGGTGGCCCGCGCGGCCGGCGCGGATGTGCTTCCTCTGCCCCACCATCTGGGCCTGGGCGGCTGCGTCCAGGCCGGCTATAAGCTGGCCTGGGAGACCGGATTCCAGTACGTGATCCGCGTGGATGGCGACGGACAGCACGACCCCTGCGATATCCCCCGCATCCTGGAGCGGCTCCAGAACTCCGGATGCGAGATGGTGATCGGCTCGCGCTGGATCGAATCTAACGGGTCGCGCACCGGCCCGGTCCGTTCGCTGGGCATCCGTTTTTTCCGTGCCGTGCTACGGCCCATCCTGGGAAAGCCCGTTTGCGACCCCACGTCGGGATTCGTGGGCGTCAACCGCCGCGCGCTGGAGGTCTTCAAGAGCAGCTTCCCCCTGGAATACCCCGAGATCGAGGCGCTGGTGGTCTTGCAGCGCAGGCGCTTCCGCTTTGAGGAGGTGCCCGTCAAGATGCACCCGCGGGTGACCGGCCGTTCCTCGATCACTACGCTGCGATCGTTCTACTATATTGCCCACGTGCTCCTGGGCGTGTTCGTCAACATCCTCAAATATGAACATCGGCGGCGGCTCCCCGGGACCGGCGGCTCCGCCAAGGGAGATTAGATGGATCGCCTCTTAACCGTGACCACCGCCATCAGTATCGTCCTGCTGGTGACGGTCCTGTTTTCCGTTCGCCGCGCCCACATTCGCGCGGAGTATTCGATGACGTGGCTGTTCCTCTCGGCCGCCATGCTGGTGCTCTCCCGTTCGCGCGGCTTGCTCGATTACCTGCGGCGCGCAGCCGGCCTGCCCGATACGCCGCTGGCCCTATTTCTGATCATCAGCGCCGTTTTTCTGATCATGTTCTTCCGTTTCTCGATCATCGTCTCGCGCCTGCGCGACAATAACATCGCCCTGGCGCAGCGCCTCGCCATCCTGGAGTACCGTTTGCACAGCCTGGACGACCATGAAAAGTAGCAAGCGCGCAACCGCGTCCCACTCCGCCATGCGGCACGCGAAATCCGCGGCGCCTCCCCGTGCACCGTGGTGGCCTTATGCAGCGGCTTTCGCGGGCGCTCTGGTGTTGGCCTTCTGGGCTTACTCGCCGGCTCTCCACGGCCCCTTCCTGTTCGACGATAATTTCCTGCCGTTCGCTATCGGCAACGTAGCTTCGGCGCCGCTCTGGGCCTGGATTCACGGAATCCGTCCGCTCCTGATGGCCACCTACTGGATGAATGCGCGGCTATCCGGGGACGACCCCTGGTCGTACCACGTGGTCAACATCGTCATTCACCTAGTCGCCACCGGCCTGATCTTCCTCATTGTGCGCCGGCTGCTTGAATGGGCCCGCGTGCCCCCAGGCCGGCTCAATCTCCTGGCGGGTTTCGGCGCCGCCCTGTTCCTGCTGCATCCGGTGCAGTCGGAAGCCGTCGCCTATCTGGCCGGGCGCTCCGAAGCGCTCAGCGTGGCCCTGGTCCTGGCTGCCTTCACCGTCTTTCTGTACCGCTCCACGAGCGCCATTTCATGGAGCGCGGCGATCGCCGTTCTGGCGCTCTACGGCGCCGCCATCCTGGCCAAAGAACATACCGTGGTGCTGGCCGCGCTGCTCCTACTGACCGACTACTGGTGGAACCCGGGTTTCTCCTTCCAGGGCATACGGTGGAACTGGAAGCTCTATGCGCCGGTCGCCGCCCTGGCCGTGGGCGGTTTTGCGCTCGCCTGGCCGCTCATTTTCGGCGCCACCTCGGCCGGTTTCGCTCTCAAAGAGTTCACCTGGTATCAATACTTCTTCACCGAATGCCGCGCCCTGTTCGTATATATCGGCGAATTTCTCTTTCCCATTAGTCTCACCGCCGATTGGGATTTCCCCATCTCGCGAACCCTGCTCGACCACGGTGCCATCGCCGGCCTCGTCGTTCTGCTGGCCCTGGCGGCAGTGGCCTGGATCTACCGCCGCCGTTTCCCGCTGGCCACTTACGGCTTCTTCGTATACCTTGTGCTGATGTCCCCCACCTCCTCGATTCTCCCCATCCAGGATCCGGTGGCCGAGCGCCGTCTCTATTTCGGCTTCATCGGCCTACTGCTCATCCTGCTCGACGTTCTGAGCCGCCTCACGATCCCAGTCCGAACTCTCGCGACCGCCATGATTGTGGTGCTTCTGGCGGCCACCGGCGCGACCTACGCGCGGGCCGGGGTTTGGGGTGACGCGGTGGCCTTGTGGCAGGACAACGTTCGCAAATCGCCCGGCAAAGCCCGCGACCATTTCAACCTGGCCTTCGCGTACTACGCCCAGGGACACCCGGAGTTGTCGCTCGCCGAGTTCGAGAAGACCGCCCAGTTGCAGCCGCCCAGCCAGAGCCTGCTGGTGGATTGGGGTCTGGCCTATGACGGCCTCAACCGCCCCCAGGATGCTCTGGCGAAATTCCAGCAGGCCGCCCTCCTGCCTTCGGTGCCGGGAGTGTCGCCGGCCAACGTCTATATCCAGATCGCCAAGATTCGCGCGCAGCAATCGCAATGGCCAGAGGCCCTGGAGGCGCTGGCCGCCGCCGAGAAAGCCGATCCCGGTTATCCCGAAATCTACGCCTACCGGGGCAAGATTTACTTCAAGAACGGCCAGTATCGGGCGGCCATCGAGCAATACCAGCACGCTCTCCTGCTCGACCCCACCCTGGAGGACGCCCGTCACGATCTGGCCCTCGCCGGAAGGGGACTCGCCGGACGCTGACATGCCTGCGCTGCGCATCGGCGTGAATGCGCTCTACATGATTCCGGGCGGCGTCGGCGGCACCGAAACCTACTTGCGCGCGATGCTCCCGGCGCTGGCCGCCGTAGACCGCGCGAATCGATATTTCGTATTCACGAACCGCGAAACCGATCCCGGCCTGGTTCCGGAGTGCCCCAATTTCAGCGCGCTCCCGCAGCCGGTGAGCGCGCGCTCGCGCCCCGCGCGGATCGTCTGGGAACAGGCCGCCCTGCCTGTAGCCGCGGTCCGCCTGAATCTCGACGTGCTCCTTAACCCCGGTTTCACCGCGCCGCTCGCGGCCGCCTGTCCCCAGGTGACCGTGTTTCACGACTTACAGCACAAGCGCCATCCGGAGTATTTCCGCTGGTTCGACCGCCCGTTCTGGAATTTCTTTCTCTTCGGCTCCGCCCACGTTTCGCGCCTGCTGCTGGCCGATTCGGCGGCCACCGCCGCGGATCTGCTGGCGCACTACCGCCTGCCCTCGGCGCGCGTGCGCACCGTGACCCTGGGCACCGACCCCGCGTTCTTCGAGATCGCCCGCCGCCGCCGGCCGGAGCGCTTCCTGCTGGCCGTCTCCACGCTGCACCCGCACAAGAATCTGGACGGCCTGCTGCGGGCCTTCGCGCGCTTCCGCCAGACGCACCCCGAGTTCCGCCTGGTGGTGTGCGGCCTGCACGGTTTCTTCACCGGTCCTCTGCACGATCTGCGTGGCGAATTGGGCTTGAGCGGCGCGGTGGAATTTCCAGGTTGGATTCCGCGCGCGGAGCTGCGCGAGCTGTTTGCGCGCGCCTGGGCCTTCGTCTACCCTTCGAAATTCGAAGGCTTCGGGCTGCCGGTCGTGGAGGCGATGGCGGCCGGCATTCCCACGGCCTGTTCGGATATCGAACCCCTGGCCGGTATTGCCGGCGATGCCGCCTTGCGTTTCGATCCGCGCGATCTCGGCGCCATGACGGAAGCGCTGGTTCGCGTCAGCGATGACGATGCCTTGCGCGCGCGCCTCGCTGAAGCCGGGCCGCGCCGCGCCGCGAGCTTCTCCTGGACCGCCACGGCCGAGGCCACGCTCGCGGCGCTCCGCGATGCCACCGCCATGTCCGTTTAGAGGCGAGCGGACGGCATCCAGACTGGCTATAGTGATTTGTTATGAATGATCCAACGCTATACAGGCGGAATCTGCTGAAGGCAGCCGGAGGAATCGTGGCCGCAGCGCCGGCAGCCTCGCGCGGAGAGCTGAACGTGCTCGATTTCGGCGCCGTGGGAGACGGCAAAACCGACAATACGGCGGCGTTCCGGTCCGCCCTCGAAGCTGCTTCCAAGATGGGCGGAGTGGTGCGCGTGCCTCCCGGGCAGTTCTCCTTCACGGGGCGTATCGCGGTCCCGGCAGGCACGACGCTCGAAGGGTCCTGGCGCGGTCCGCACTACCCGGATCCGCACAGGGGCACGCTGCTTCAGGTCTACGCCGGGCGCGACGCGGAAGGCGCGGACCCGTTCCTGACTCTGGCTTCGAATGCCGCCATCAAAGGTCTTTCCTTCTGTTATCCGGAACAACGACTGGGCGACATCCACCCATATCCCTGGACCGTGTCGGTGCGCGGCGACCGCGCCAGCCTGATCGATATCGCCATGGCCAACTCGTACAACGCACTCGACTGCGGTACCCACAATAACGCCGCGCACTACCTGCGAAACCTCAATATCACGGCCCTGCGGCGGGGCGTTTTCGTTGACCGCGTTTACGATATCGGGCGCATGGAAAACATCCACATCCATCCGAGCGAGTGGAGCGCGTACACCCAGGCGCCCGAAAGCGCCTGGAGGTCGCTTTACCAATACATGCAGGAAAACCTGGAAGGCTTCATTATCGGTAAGTGCGACTGGTCGTACATGGTGAACTGCTTCGTGATCTTCGCCAAGGTCGGCTTCCGGTTCATTCCCTTGCAAGTGGATCCGAAAGAGGCGGGCCAGGCGCCGGAGGGCAATATCCTGATCACGCAGAGCGGTTCCGACCTCAGCCCTCTGGCGGTGCGCGTGGAACGGGTGCAGGATCATGCCGGCATCGCCTTCGAGAACTGCCAGTTCATGAATTCCATCGAGATCGAAGAGACCAACACGGGTCCGGTGAAGTTCGTCAACTGCGGGTTCTGGGGCCAGTGCCGCACCGGCTCGGTGATTCTGAACAAAGGCAAGGGCGAGGTGTTCGCCACCGCCTGCCATTTCAGCGCGTGGGAGGACCGCAACAACCCTTACCAGTGGGATCCAAAGATTCCATTCATCAACATCGAGAACGGGTCGCTGCTCATGACCGCATGCGTGTTCAAGGATTACGGCCACACGCCGGATCACCATGTGCGGTTGGGACCGCAGGCGGCTTCTGCCGTGCTCAACGGCAACCTCGTGCAAAACGGGCGGCTGCGAGTGCTGAATCAGTGTGCCGGCGATGTCCAGATCTTCGGAAACGCGGTCCGCGGATAGCTTGTCTACCAGATGGGTTCGCTAGCGCGATTCCGGGGCGGCCAGCAGTTGCTCGAGCATCCCGGCGAACTCTTCGGACTTGCGGTCCACGTGCTGCTTCAAGCCGCTCAGCTCGCCTTCAAGCGCGCGCAGCTTATCGGCCAGATGCAGGCAGGCCATCACCGCGATGCGCGTGGAATCGGCGTTGGGCGCCCTGGAGGCGATGGACAGCATGAGCGCATCCACCTGGGCGGCGAGTTCCTCAACTTCGCGCGGATCGCCGCCCGTCAGGAGGGTATAAGAACGGCTCAGGATGGTAACGCGAACGGGCTGCTTTTCGGTGGCGCCTTCCATGCGAACCTCCGCGGGCCGCGGCGAGCTAGCCGGCGTTCAACTGGTCGATCTGAGAGAGCAGCTTTTCGATGCGCGAGCGGACCTGCTTGCGCTCGGCCTGCAGCGCGCGCATCTCGTCGCCCATTCGCGCAGCCTCGGAGCGGGTCTGAGCCGCCTCTTCGAGCGCTGCGTCTCTTTCTTTGCGCAACTTGCCGACCAGGGCCACGGCCCGTTGGATGCGATCTTCCAGACTGGCTAGGGAATCGCTGTCCTGCTCGGCGGGAGTCATGCTTTCTCCAGCGCGCCTTTGGCGGTTTCCACCAACTGCCGGAAGGCGGCTTCGTCGTGCAGGGCCACGTCGGCCAGGGCTTTGCGGTTGAGATCCAGCCCGGCCACCTTGAGACCATGCAGGAAACGGCTGTAGGTGATTTCCGCCGCGCGGCAGGCCGCGTTGATGCGCACGATCCACAGCGAGCGAAAATCGCGTTTCTTGTTCTTGCGGCCGACGTAAGCGAATTTCAGACCTCGCTCGACGGCCTCCTGGGCGGCGCGGTAGAGCTTGCTCTTGGTGAGAAAGTAACCGGACGCCTGATGCAGCGTTTTCTTGCGGGAAGCCCGGCGATGGGTCCCTCGTTTGACTCTGGGCACGTTTAAACTCCTTTCGTGACTTGCTCATTGGCGGTCCGGGCACGTGCCACGCGCTCCGGCCGCACAATTCCGCGCCGATTCCTAATACGGAATCATGCGCTTCAAAACCGGCTGATCGGCGTGATCGGCCACTACGTTGGTGTGCAGCTTCTTCTTGCGCTTGTGCGGCTTGGAGGTCAGGATGTGGCGCGCAAAGGCATGACCGCGAACCACTAAGCCCGTGCCCGTCTTCTTGAATCGCTTAGACGCACCCTTATGTGTCTTCAACTTCGGCATAGATATCCTGGGTCTTTTTTGAACAGGAAAGACTCTCGAATTATAGCATGGCGCCGGGGGCCTTTCCGGGAGCCTGTTCGCGCAGGCGGCGGACTGCGTCCGCCACCCGGCTAGCGGCATACTCCACTTCCTCCGAGGTGGTGAAACGGCCCAGCCCGAAGCGCACCGAGGCGCGCGCCAGGGCGTCGCTCGAACCGAGGGCTTTGAGCACGTGGCTGGCCTCCACGGTGGCCGAACTGCACGCCGAGCCGGTGGAAAGAGCCAGGTCCGGAAGGCTCATCAACAGGGCTTCGCCATCCACGCCCGGAAAGCTCACATTCAGGTTGCCGGGCAGCCGGTGTTCCATCGAGCCATTGACGCGCACGCCTTCGACGGCGGCTTCGAGGAGCGTCTTGAGCCGGTCGCGGAGGCCGGTCAGGCGCCCGGCTTCCGCCGCCATCTCGCGCGCGCAGATGGCGCAAGCTTCGCCCAGTCCCACGATGCCCGGCACGTTGAGGGTTCCGGAGCGCAGGCCGTGTTCGTGGCCGCCGCCATCCATCTGCGCGGCCAGCGCCACGCGCCGCCCGCGCCGCCGCACGTAGAGCGCGCCGATGCCCTTGGGGCCGCAGATTTTGTGGGCGCTCATGGACATCAGGTCGATGCCGTCGGCTTCCACATCCAGCGGAATTTTGCCGAAGGCTTGGGCGCCATCGCAGTGGAAAGCCACGCCCATCTCGCGGCACAGCGCGCCGATCTCGCGCACCGGCTGGAGGGTGCCGATCTCGTTGTTGGCGGCCATCACGCTCACCAGCACTGTTTCGGGAAGAATGGCGGAGCGCAATTGGTCCACATCGATGAGGCCGTCCGGCCGCGGCGGCAGCAGCGTGACACGATAGCCCTGACGGGCCAGGCGCGCGGCGGTATCGAGCGCGGCCTTGTGCTCGGTGGCCATGGTGACCATGTGGCCGCCGGGTGTGCCCGCAGCCTCCAGGAATCCCTTGAGCGCCAGGTTGATGGATTCGGTGGCGCCGCTGGTAAAGGCGATTTCGCGGGGCGCCGCACCGGCCAGGTCGGCCACCTGCCGGCGGGCCCTCTCGACGGCCTTTTCAGCTTCCCAGCCGTAGGCATGGGTGCGGCTGGCGGCGTTCCCGAAGCGAGGACCGAAGTAGGGAAGCATGGCCTCGAGCACCCGCGGATCGACTGGTGTGGTCGCGTGATAATCCAGATAAACCGGTTTGTGCATGCCCACTACCATTGTGACGCGCCCGGGTAGCGGAGGGCCACTGGGGAACGGAGCGGCGCTCGACTCGCGGGGCGCCGATGGCGCATACTATTCGTTACCGGATTCGATTACATGCCCAAGCCTTCCACCGCTCCCGATACGGAAATTCTGGAACGGCAAGAACTGGTCCCTCTGTACCGTGTGGTCCTGCTGGACGATAACGACCACACCTACGATTACGTGATCGAGATGCTCCAGAAGATCTTCATCTTCACCCTCGATCAGGCCTATCACCATGCCGAGGAGGTGGACCGCATGGGCCGCACGGTGCTGATCACCTGCGAGCTGCGCGAGGCGGAATTCGCGCGCGACCAGATCCACTCCTACGGGCCGGACTGGCGGCTGCCACGATCCCAGGGGTCCATGTCCGCGGTTATCGAGCCGGCACAGTAGCGCGGCCGGAGCGTATGCGCTTGCCGAGTTCGCCGATGCGGTGCAGCATCTCGCGCCGGGCCACTGAATAGGCCTTAGCGTCGGGGTTGCCGGTGCGGGCGAACTCGATGCAGACCGCTTCGGCTTCCATGAAGGCGGCGGCGGCGTCCGGCAGCTCGTCGGCGATTTCCAGGGGAATGGCGCACACGCCATTGGCGTCGGCATGCAGCAGGTCGCCGGCGTGTATGTCCAGGCCGCCTACTCTTACGGGATCGTGCAGGGAGGTGATGTGGCTGTAGGAGTGCGACGCCACGACCCCGTTGCTGAAGGCGGCGAAGCCCAGACGGCGCACCTGGTCCAGGTCGCGGGCCGGACCGTTGGTGATAATGGCGAGCGCTCCGAAGCACTTATAGCTCGAGCACATGACTTCGCCGAAGGTGGCGCCCACGGGCGGGTCATCGAGGTCCTGGAAGACCACGATGGCGGGTCCGGGCAGCTCGGAAAAGCGGGCCACCTGCTCGTCGAGCGAGCCGTACACGGCTCCGGCGGACTGCGGAGAGGCCGTGCGCATGGTGGCGGTGGAGGCAAAGCCCACGACGGGCGGCATCTCCGGAAAACAGGCGCGTATGCGGCTGTCCATGAAGCCAGCGCTGCGCGGCCGGACCTCGAACAGCTCGATGGCGTTCGAGACCGTGGGAGTGTCGTACTGCGCCAGAAGCTTGAGGACGGAAATCGAGGGCGGCATTCAATTATTGTAACGGTACGCGCAATCCGCATTCCGGGAGAAACAGACCACATAGCCGTCTGGGGTATGCTGTTGGGGATGCGCTTATTAGCCACTCTGCTGCTTCTGTTACCGCTTTGCGCTCAAGAACCTCCCGCTCCAGCCCCCGGGCCGGGCCGGGGAGGTCGGGCGCCTTACGTGCCGAAGAATCTGAAGATCCTGAAACCCGAAGAGCTCATGCCCGCCATGCGTGCCTACGAGGCCGGCCTGGGGGTGGAATGCAGCTTTTGCCACGTGCAGGGCGACCGCGCCAGCGACGATAACCCCAAGAAAGTTGTTGCGCGCATGATGCAGGCGATGGTGCGGGATATCAACGCCAAATTCCCCGAGGGCAAGGGCAGCGTCACCTGCTACACCTGCCATAGGGGCGCCGAAGAGCCGATCTCGACGCCTCCGCCCCGCCAGTAGCTAGGCGGCGGCTGTCAGTGGCGATCAGGCGGGGCCTGGATGCTCTCCGTGGAAGGCGGACCGGCTACCGGCTTAACGCGTGCGATGGCCAGCGCCACGCCGCCCCACAGGCCAGCCTTGTCCTGGAGCGCGGAAATCTCGATGCGCACGCTCTCCGCGGGAAACAGGCGGACGCGCTCGCGCACTTCGCGGCGCACGGTTTCGATGAGCAGCGGCCCCATGCCGGCCACCTCGCCGCCCAGCACCACTAATTCGGGATGAATCACGGCGATGACGTTGGCCACGGCGATGCCCAGGAAGCGCGCGGCACGCACTACGGCTTCGCGGACCGAAGTATCGCCTGCCGCGGCGGCCTGGGCGAGCAGGCGCGGGGTGATGCGGTCGGCATCGGCCTCCACCATGTCATAAAGATGCGGGGCGTGGCCGCTCTTCATGAGGCGGGTTCCCTCGCCGATCAGCGCCGGGCCGCTGGCCAGGGTCTCGAGGCATCCCCGGTTGCCGCAGCCGCATAGAGGACCATCGGCCTGGATGGTCAAGTGGCCGATCTCGCCGGCCGCGCCGAGGGGGCCCAGACGCAGCTTGCGTTCGATCACCACCCCGCCGCCGATACCCGTTCCCAGCGTAAACACCACCATGGTGCGGGCCGTGCGGCCGTGGCCGAACCAAAGCTCGCCAAGAGCCGCCATGCGGGCGTCGTTGAGCACGAAGACCGGGCAATTTACGCGGCCGGAGAGCTGCTCGGCGACCGGCAGATTGCGCCACTGAGTGGGCAGATTGGGCAAAAACAGGGTGCGGCCGCGGTGAAAATCGGCCAGACCGGGCACGCCCAGGCCGAGGGCCAGGAGGCGCTGGTGGGCATCGGTGACCATCTCGTTGACGGCCGCGGCGATCCGCGTGAGAACGGCATCCGGCCCCTCATGCGCGAGGGTCGGGATCGTCCGCTCGGCGATCATCTGTCCGGCTCCCGTGGCTATCGCGCAGCCCGTCACGGAAGCGCCTACATCAACGCTAGCAAACATGGCTGCCGATACTATAACTCAATGCAAACCGATCACGGCTTGGACGGCTGAAGCTCGGTCCAACGACCCTGGAGCACGGCGTTGGGATTGAAGCCGGCGGAATCGCTGAGGACATATTCGCCCGTTCCGTTGGCCCAGGCGCGGCCGTATTCATTGCTGAGTTCGACCTTTTCGCCGGTGACGGGATTCTGGAACGTTTGGACGCCGCGGATGTACTGATCGAACTGGGCGACCGCGCTGTCGTGTATGCGGCTGCGCTCCTCATATCCATGAACAATCATGTCGTTGATGTCACGGCCGTTCTGCGCGATGATAGCAGAGCGCTGCTGGGCCGCGCGGGAGTTATCGGCCTGCATTTTCAGGATCACTTGGCCGACGCGGTTTTCCCACGCCGGATCCATGTGCACGGTCGAGAGCACCATGTTGAAGAACCTCTCCATGGAAGCCAGTTGGCCGCGCGGCGCGCGCATCCCGAACAGCACGTAAGCTCCGCAGGAATAGTAGAGCGTCTGGCCCATCTGACCGGTACGTATGTTGAAGGAGGGGCCGGGCACGCCGGAAGCGAAGGTCACGGCGGTCAGCCACTCCTCGGAGTTCTGGTACTCGATGCGCACGCGGGCGACATCGGCGCGCATGCGGACTTGCATTCCCATGCGGGCGGCGGCAGCCTCCTGCTCGCGGGCGCGGTCGGAGACCTGGCGGGCCATCTCGGGGAGCGGCTCGGAGGCGCCCACTTGGGCATTGGCCCGATAGTGCGGCACGATCACGCGGCGCAGAAAATCGGCGGCGCTCAGCGGCGGATCGACGTCGCAGCCTTTGCCGCCAAATGAGGCCATCTGGCGGTTGGATGCCTGCAACATCTGCACGGAATTCGGATCGTCGGACCATTGCCAGTGCGTGGCGGGGAACATCTCGAGGCCGATGCGGCCGTCCGGACTGGAGGCGCGGAAGGCCACCTGCGCGAGATCGGCGGGGCAGCCAAAAGAGCGGCTGTACTGCACGTTGCCCTGGAACTGCCAGTCGGCGGGGATCAGCAGGCCGAGAGCGCGCATGGGCTGCTCGAAGCCGTGCTCATCCACCACGCTGGCCGGCTTCATGCGGTAGTAGTTGGCGCCGCTGCCCGCGGCCGGGCGCGTGGCGGGCGTGGGCGGTGACGGCGGCACGGGCGCTGCCCGAGGCGTGGGTGGCGCCGGGGGGACCGGTGGAGCGACGGCCCGCGGCATACCGGTGCCCGCGGGCATGGGCGCGGCGGGTGGTGACGCGGTCGCGGTCGAAGCATCTATTCGCAAGCTCCGCTCGATCTGGTCGAAGGCAGGTTTCAGGCGCGCGAAATCCGCCTGGGGCGCGGAGATCATCAGCAGAAACGTGCGCCCCTGATCCGGCGCGGCCATTAGCTCCAGGTAGGCTGGAACTCCGGCGGGATTGGTGCCGGCGTAGACCGCGTACACACCGGCGCGTCCGGCCAGGCGGGTCTCGCCGCCGCGTGCCTGGGCAAACCCGCGCCACTGCCCGCCCGCCTGCTTCCCTATGGCATCGATGAACAGATTGGGATCGGCACCCGACAGCACCATGGCGGTCACGTAGGCGCCGCCACTCGAAAGCTGGACGGCATCGGCATTCCGCGGCGCGGCCTTCCACCCGGCCGGCACCGCCAGCGAGAAACGCCCTTGAGGGTCGGCGAACGTCCCGGCAGGCTGGGCGAGCGAGAGGCCGGCGGCCGGCAGAATCAGGCAGAGAAGCGCACGAATCAACATAGGCTCACAACAGTATATCGGCGGTTGGCGGCCCGTTCTACGCGTCCCGCCGGACCGGCGCAGCGGTTATTTTTCGCCGAACTGGGCCTTAGCTTTTTCGGTGACGGTCCACAGGTAAATGGTGCGCCAGCCGATATCGATCTTCTTGTCGGGATCCCAGTCGCCCATATCGAACTGGTGCGACACGATGCGCGCGCCCACCTTGAGCTGCTTGAGCAGCATGGGCCGGATCTTCAGATTCACCTGCGGCAGCAGGTAGAGCGTGACGACGGTGGCGTCGTGGACGTCGGCATCGAAGAGGTTCTGCTCGATGAACTTCACCTTGTCGGTGACGCCGGCCTGGCGGGCGTTCTCGTTGGCCTCTTTAATGCGCTGCGGGTCGAGATCGATGCCGGTGCCGTGCGCGCCGAACTTCTGCGCGGCCATGATCACGATGCGGCCGTCTCCGCAGCCGAGATCGAAGAGGATGTCGCCGTTGTGGACGCTGCCGAGTTTGAGCATTTCCTCGACGACCTCGGGGGGCGTGGGAACGTAGGGGACGTCTCCACGGGGCTGGTCCTGAGCGGCGAGCGGCGCGCCAACCAAAACCAGAATGTACAGGAGCGGTGCCAGCGTAGCGCACATGCGTACGAGCAGACTGGTTCTCATGGTGGCGAGTTTACCACGCGCGCCGCGGCGGGCAGCGCGTTCATGCCATGCCGCCGGGCTTCGGCTTCCATGCGGGACCCCAGATCGGCTTTGGCCGAGTCCGCCAGCCGCGATGGCATGTAGCGGGCCACGATGCGCTCCACTTCGCGCGCGGCTCGCTCGCCCAGCGTGCTCTTTTCGCGCGACCATCGGGCGCGGTTGGCGCGGTCGATGACCGGTCCGGGCTGGGCGATTTCGTCGGCCAAGTGGCGGCGCGTGTGGTCCGCAATCAGTAGGTGCTTCTCGGCCAGCAGTTCCTGCATGATCGGCAGGGCGGGGAAGTCCTCGCGCGGCTGAATGCCCCGCAGCAGCCGGTAGGTCTGGCCGCAGATCTCGTTATCTAGCACCAGCTTTTCCAGGCTCTGGCAGCTTTCGAAATCGAGCATGCCCGGCCCCGAGATGCTGTTGATACCGGATAGCCCGGCCAGCAGTGCGCCGGCGCCGGTTTCGAAGCCGGCCTGGGCGTCCAACTGCTTGGCATCGCTCATGGCCACGTAGCCCTCGGTGGGCATGCCGAGGCTGTGGCCGATCTCGCTATTGGCGCAGTTCAGCATCACCGTTTCGATGGCGCCCATGGGGGTGGTCTCGTGGCGCACGTCGAAAATGGCCGGCGAGCCGCCGTAAAGAATCGGGTGGCCGGGATTGGTCAACTGGCTGATGACTACTCCGGTGAGGGTTTCGGCGGTCTGCTGGATCAGGGTGCCCACCAGCGTCACGGGAGCCACGAAGCCCGCGAGCGGCATGGGGACGATCTCCACGGGGATGGACCAGCGGGCGCAATCCACCAGGTTCCGGCAGGCGACTTCGCTCCATTTCAGGGGCGCGGTGGGGCAGCAGGAAAAGATGCACAGGGGCTTGGCGCGCAGCTCTTCGGCCGTGCCGCGGACGGCCAGTTGCAGATCGCGCATGATCGCGAAGCCCTCGACGCTGAAGGCCCCTGTGACCACCGGCTTCTCGCCGTGGAGCAGGCTCAGATAGAGGCGGTAGCTATCCGAGATGGCGCCGGGCACGTCCGCGGGTATGAGGGCGGTGGCCTGGGAAGCGATGTGCTCGAGGCCCTCGGTCAGCTTGACGAAGCGGATGTAATCGGCCGTGGCGGGCGGCCGCATCTCGCCGGTGAGGCCGTCCAGAATGTTGATGGCCGAAGATCCGGGCGTGAAGTAGACGTTCGATCCCGCGAAATCGTGGGTCTGGTTGCCCAGCGCGTCGAAGAGCGCGAACGAATGGGGCACCGTCGCGAGAGCCTGGTCGACGAGGCGCTCGGGGATCAGGCAGCGGGAATCCGGGCCGGGCCGAGCGCCGTGATCGGCCAGCAGCGCCAGGACGCCAGGGTCCCGGATTTCGGCTCCCAGAGCGCCCAGGATGCGGCGCGCCTCGGCGACGATTTGGACGATCAGCGCGTCGCTTAGGAGCCGCAGCGCGGGGCGAAGATGCACGGCAGTTATGCTCCCTTGGGGCGCGCGCGGTCCACGTATTTCATGGTGGCAGAGTCCACGCGGATGGCCTCTCCGGTTTTGACGAACTGCGGCACCATGACCGAGATGCCGCTCTCCAGGCGCGCGGGCTTGAAGCCGGTATCGGCCTGCTGGTGCATGGCCGGAGCGGTATCGGCCACTTTCAGCTCGACCACGTCGGGAAAGACGATGGCCACGGGCCGCTCGCCTACGAACTCCACCGTGAGCTTCATGCCGGGCGTGAGCAGGGCGCTCTGCGCACCCGCCATGGCGATGGGAATTTCGAGCTGCTCGAAGGTCTCCGGGTGCATGAAGCAGCACAGGTCCCCCGAGCCATAGAGGAATTCGAGCGATTGCTTTTCGACGGCGATGTTCTCCAATTTGAGCTCCGAGCGGAAGGCGTGCTCCCAGAAGGTTCCTGTGTCGAGATTATAGAGGCGCGTGTGCGCCTGCCCGCTCATTCTGCCCTGCCCGGGGTGATACTCGGCGGCGACAACCTTATACCGCTGGCCTTCGTAGACGATCGCCATCCCCACGCGCAACTGCGATGCGGAAATCATGGGCACCTCCCGAAAAGGCGAAGCCGGATGTCCGTCTCATTCTAGCGCGACGGGTCGGGCTGGTTGGATGCGACCCGGCGCGTACCGGCGATATGGACGTCGCGGACCAGGCCGGAGGCCTCGTCGGCGCTCATTTCGACTCGATCGCCATCGAAACGCAGGCGCAGAGAGTAGTGGTTGATGTTGGCAATAAAGTTCAAGTCCAGCATGAACTCGCTGGGCGAAAGCCAGCGGCCCATGGCGCCTCCCAGCAGGCCGAAGGGGCCGCAGGGAGCCAGACTGTAGCGGCCGTCCATGCCGACCGGGAAAGTGAGGCTCTCGCCCTGGTATTTTACGGTGACGCGCGCGTCGGCGGGGGCGCGGAATTCGAGCGCTAGGCTGTCGAGGCGCGAAGGGTTGACCGGGAAAACCCAGACTGCCCCGGAGATCTTGGCGGCCAGCGGCGGAAGCTCAGGCACGGGGACGGCCAGCGGAGCCTTGGCGGCACTCGCAACACGGGCGGTGAGGTGCCGGTAGGCCTCGGGGTTGGCGGGAAGCGGCCCATCCGAGCGGATGGCTTTGCGGATCAATGAGGCGAGCGGCACGGGGTTGCCGCCGGCCAGGACGATGGCCACGGTATCCAGCTCGGGCCACACGATCACGTTCTGGCCGCCGCGGCCGTTGCCGCCGTATTGCAGACCTTCAGCTCCCTTGGAGACCCACCAGCCATAGCCGAAGCCGCCGGGATCGCCGCGTCCGGCGGGCGGCGGAGTCACCGAAGCCGCCACCCATTCGCGCGGCACGATCTGCCGGCCAGCCCACTGGCCGCCGTGCAGGTAGAGATAGCCGAGCTTGGCGATATCCTCGGGATACATGTGGCTGTCGCCCCAGCCGTGCGTGCGGCCCTGCGCGTCGGCGCCCCAGACGACGTCGCGGATACCGAGAGGCCCGAACAGGTTGCGCCGGGCGAAATCGAGCTCCGTCTGATGGGAAGCGGCGGCAATGATAGAACCCAGGATGTGATAGCCCGGGCTGCAATAGGAGGCATGCCGGCCGGGGTCTTCGCGGATGGGCATGGAAAGGGCGAAGCGCAGGTAATCCGGGGTGCGCTTCATCTGCTCCAGTTCCCGCTCACCGGGCGCGAAGCCGCATTCGAAGCCCGATTCCATGTGCACCACGTCGGCTACCGTGATGCGGCGCTCGCGCGGGTCGGGGTTGGCGGGGCTTTCCTTGGGGAGGTACGAAAGCATCGGCTGGTCCATGCGCATGAGACCCTGGCCCACCGCGATGCCCGCCAGCACGGAGGTGACGCTCTTAGTCACGGAAGCCAGGTCATGCAGGCTCGAGGAGTTGTAAGGGTAGAAATCCGCGTGCAGCACGAGATAGCCGTGGCGGATCACCAGGAGGCTGTGCACGCCCAAATTCTGGCCGAGTACGCGGTCGATTACAGCGCCTAGCGCGTCGGAATCCACGCCCTGCGATTCCGGCTCGGCGGTTCGCCACTCGCGATCCGGCCAGTAATCGGCGGCGGCGGCCGATCCCACGCCCAGAATCAGAATGACGATCCCAATTAACGCGCAGCTTGGCAAATGTCGGCGGCTTGGCATAAACCAAGCATACGGCTATTGCGGCGAAAATAGGCGGGGTCCGAGCGGCGCCTACTGGCGCGCGCCGTTGAAGTTGCCGCTGTAACCGTTGAACTCCCAGTTACCGGTCAAGGCACCCTCGGCCAGCGCGCCCTTGATCACCAGGGTTCCACTTCCGGCATCGGGAACGTCGACCGGGAAAGCGAGTTCCAGCGCGCCCTCCTTGAAGGTGCCCTTCACGTCGAATTCCCCCAGTTTTCCGGATACCTGGGTATCCGTCACCTTGAGGGTGACCGGATATTCACGGTCGCCTCCATCGGTGTGGAAGATGAAGCGCCAGCTCCCATCCAGGCCGCCTGCGGCCATGGCAGCCGTGGCCAGCACCGTCGCGCTCACCAGCGGGAGGGCGAAAAGAATAAGCCGCGTTTTCGCTGACATCGAGTCTCCTTGAAAGGGGTAAGGTTTCCGCAATGACCCTGGAAGCGATTATAATCGGCGCCGGCTCCCGGCGCCAGCTCTCAACGGCCGAAAAGGCGGTTGAAGAATTCGCGGGTGCGCTGGCGGATTTCGAGCAAAGTCACGTCGATGCGCTGCCGGTTGAGGTGTTCGGGGGTCCAGCGCTTCACCAGGTTGGTGAGCACTTGGAGCTGAGCCTGCGAGGTGGGCAGGCTGCCCTCGGCATGGCCGGTCGAGACGCGCTGGCCGTGGTCCACGGCGCGGTAGAAGGCGGCGGCTTCGCGCAGAAATTCGGCGTCCTCCATCTCCAGGTGGCCCATCTTCTCGATCACGTCGATGCGCTCGGGCGTATTGAGCACGCGGTAGAAAATGCCGGCGCCTTTCAGGCGGAGATACATCAGGGCGAAATCGATATCGTAATATCCGCCCATGCCGGCCTTTAACGGATTGCGCGGCCCCTGCTCGCGCTCCAGGCGCGCGCGCATGGCGGCCAGCTCTTTGCGCGAGCGCATACCCTGTCCGTAGCGGCGCCAGTCGACTTCCTGGAGGGCGTGCAGGAAATCGGTGGTGTGCTCCAGGTTGCCGGCCACGGCGCGCGATTTCATATACGTGATGCCTTCCCAAGCCTCTGCGTGCCCGGCGAAATAGGCCTTGTAGGCGCCTTCGGTCTGCACCAGGTCGCCCTCGCGGCCGCTGGGACGCAGGCGCGTATCGACGGTGAACATCACGCCTTCGCCGGTATAGGAGCTCATGGTCTGGATCATGCGCTCGGCCACGCCGGTCCAGAAGATCTGCTCGGCCGAATCGGCGTCGGGGATGGCGAAGACCAGGTCGGCATCCGAGCCCAGGTCGAACTCGCTCAGGCCCAGGCGGCCCAGCGCGATCACCATCATCTGGTCGGAGGGAACGTAGCTGGCATTGGCCGGGGGCGGCGCCTCCCGCAAGGCGATACGGTACGCCGCGTCGATCACGCGGTCGGCCAGCTCGGACGTCTGGCGCAGGGTGGAGAAGATGGGCGTGGGTTCCAGCAGACTGGCGCCCTGGATGCGCAGCATCTGGCGGCGGTAGAAACGGCGCAGATGGGCGCTGTCTTCGAGCGGCTCGGTGGGAAGCGCGACGGGGCGGCCGATTTCGTCGAGGAGCTCCGGATCGCGCAGCAGATCGTCGGCGAAATGCGGGCTGTGTTCGAAGATATCGAGCAGCCCCACGGCGAGCCGGGGTTCGGCGTCCAGGCGCGCCAGAAGGTCCGGGGTGGCGAAGGCCTTTTCGAGGAAGTGCTCGAAGCGCTCCCGTCCGCGATGCAGGGCGGCTTGCGCCACGGCATCCGCCAGATGAGGGGCGCGCTGGTCGAGGAAGCGGGTGAGATTGCTGGGCGGCGCCGGCGTCTCGAGGTCTTCCATCTCCGTCACAGGCTCCGGGGCCAGGGTGTAATACATGGGCTTCTGCGCGTGGATCACGCGCTCGTAGATCTCGCGCACGGCGGCCTGATGCTCTTCGAGCTTCCGGACCAGGGTTTCGCCAGTGAGCGCTTCGCCGGTGATGGCCGCAGGCATGCGGCCGGCCAGCAGATCCAACTGCTCGGGATCGAGGGGCAGGGTGTGGGTCTGGCGGTCGTCTTCCATCTGCAGGCGGTGCTCGAGATGGCGGAGGAACTGGTAGGCGGCGGCCAGGCGGGCATACTCGACGTCCGAAAGCAGATCCTTGTCGCGCAGGCGGAAGAGGGCCAGCAGGGTGCCGCCGTGGCGCACCCAGGGCTCGCGCCCGCCGTGCAGGCGCTGCAGGCACTGCACCAGGAACTCGATATCGCGGATGCCGCCGGGCGTGAGCTTGACATCGAGACCGGAGGAGATGCCGCGCTTGGCCGCCAGCTTCTCCCCGATGCGCTGGCGGGTCTCGGAAACGGCTTCCACCGCGCTGAAATCGAGCGAGCTGCGGTAGATCAGCGGCTCGACGAATTCCAGCAGCGCGGCGCCGGGATCGCCTTCGCCGGCGGAAACCCGCGCCTTGATGAGCATCTGCTGCTCCCAATCGCGGGCGCGCGTGGAGTAATACGTTCGCGCGCCATCGAGCGATGTGCAGATTTCGCCCAGGGTGCCATCCGGACGCAGGCGCAGATCCACGCGATAGCACTGCCCTTCGGCGGTATAGGCCGAGAGCAGCGCAATGTACTGGTTGGCAACCTTCTTATAGAATTCCTTATTGGTGATGGAAGCCGGCCCGGTGGTTTCGCCATTGCCGGCGTAGATGAACATCAGGTCGATATCGGAGCTGTAGTTCAGTTCCTGCCCG
>Ga0181517_10001263_pt1 | contig 28863 bp, 32 predicted proteins | sample PEATcosm2014_Bin_31_FD_119748 | JGI IMG/M metagenome (GOLD analysis project Ga0181517, IMG submission 119748) | Peatland microbial communities from MTU Mesocosm Facility, Houghton, MI, USA - PEATcosm2014_Bin01_30_metaG | ecosystem: Environmental > Terrestrial > Soil > Wetlands > Peat | place... | reverse complement strand
TGGTGAATGAGTCCGGCCTGTCCGCCGAAGACCTTGTGTTTCAGCTTGCCATGGAGCGCCCCACCGAAGAAGATGACGAAGAGGGGTCCGTAACCATCAGTACCATTCACAGCGCCAAGGGATTAGCGTGGAAAAAGGTTTTTCTTACGAATTGTGTGGAGGGCTCACTTCCTCATAAGTTTAGCAAAGGCTCTGAAAGTGAGGTTGAGGAAGAGCGCAGATTGTTGTATGTCGCCTGCACGAGGGCTAGAGATTCCTTAGCCATTTGTGTACATTCTCTTGAGCCACGGGGACCGAATACTATATCCGTGACCCCGTCACGCTTTCTTAAGGAGATTGGGGTCGTCTAGTAACCATTTTTTTGCATGAGCATAAAGGGCTGCCTTTGAGTAATTCCTTTTCTGTTCTTCGGTGCGCCCTGGTAATTTTCTTCCGATGTTTGCCAAGCTAATTTTCTTCTTAGTCTCTTCGGACAGCTTTCGCCCAAGCTGACCCTCTGAGTTCTTTTTACGGATTTCGGGGTCCTTTTGCCATCCGGTAGCATTGCGAAGGCTAGTAGCCTCGGACAACTTTTTCCTGCGTTCCTCTGGCCACTGGTATGGTTGTTTTAGTAATTTGAGTTTGTGTCGTAGTGCCGCCAGCCTCCTACAATGTGCTGCCAGCTTGGCACGGTGCTCGGGGGACTTGGGCTTCCCCTTACCGGCTATCGACATGTTTTTCTTAGCTTCATCCGTATGCTTGACACCTTTGTTCCAAGCAGGTTTCCCTGATAAAGCAGCACTGAGCTTGTCCCTCGTTGCTTGGGTGCATACCCTGTTTCTGTTGGCTTCTCCTATCCGCTTGCGGCCATCCTCCGATAGTTCCACCTTTCCTGCCTTGCCGCTCATATTATATCCGCCTTTGAACACGTCAAGCAGGGTAATATAGTGGTCTTCCCGTTCTAGCAGAAGCTCCTTCGGGCATTCCTCAACGACCAGCCAGTGCCAGGGGGTCTCCCCGTGCTTGTTCCATGAGTTCTGGAGCTTTAGGGAGTGGTGCTTGCCACGGCGCAGCATCTCTCGGTGCTTGCGCCAACGGTATTCGATGTTCTTGGCGCTCCCAATGTAGGATTTTCCACTCTTGGCATTGAAGATGCAATACACCCCGCAGGTCATACTCTATGTCCTCCCGTCTTTAGAAGGAAGTCTCCCTCTATAGATACAAATAAAAGTCAAAATTTTTAAGGTTTGGTGGTATTATCTATCGGAGGTGTGTAATGAACAAGAGCAGAAGCACTGGGAAATTGAGGAGATGGAGGGGGACCACATCACCCCTTGGCACGCAGGTGGAAAGACGGTAGCTAACAACTGCCAGATGCTTTGTGCGGAGCACAACCGGAGAAAGTCTGGAAAGTAGTATTAATATGCAGGAGGATGTATGGCATCTATTATCAAACAGTATCCCGGTCTGATTCCGGGCGACTATCTGGAAATCGGTACTCCTCAGCGCATCACCGCTCAGCTTCCCGATGGCGTGGCGGTCAGGACGTTCGTTACTCCGTCGTTGACCGACCCCGAGGATGGGTACATTTTGCAAGCAGTCAAGGCTCGGAAGGCAGGTTGGGGCAACGGTTCGGCAAACATCATCTGCACCTGCACGGACTGCGCCTTCAAGTTTGGGTTGGTCTTGACCGGCGTCAAGACTCCTTGCAAACACGCCAAGGGCCTCCGGGCACTGTTACGCACCACCAGCGAAATTTCGCAGCTTGACGAATAGGGGAGTTTATGCGTTCTCCCGACCCATTTGCTTCGATACTCATCGGGCATATGATTGGGGATTATCTTCTCCAGAACAAGTGGATGGCGATGAATAAGAGCGCCAGCCACTTCAAGTGCGCCGTTCACTGCCTTCTCTATACCTTGGCAGTTACGGCGACCACGTTCCCCCTGTTTATTGGGTTGGACCCCTTTATTCGTTTCGTTCTATGGCCGCTTTGGGTTTTTGTGAGCCACTTCGAGATTGACCGTTATGGTTTGGCGGATAAGTGGCTTAAATTGATAGGGGGGCGGTCCATCGAAGAGTTTGTGGAGCATGGTGAGGAAGGTATTCCCGTCAAGCTTGAACAGGTCGCCAACTATCACGCACTCCGGGGGGCATTCACCGGATTGGTCTATGCGGCGGCGGACAACACCATGCACCTAGTCCTCATGTACTACGCTGCCCTCGCACTTTTATCTGCATAAACCCCCTTCTTCGTGGTATACTGTAAGTGGAGGGAAGTATGGAGATGACCACGCAAGACCTTGAGCTTCTGAGGAAAATGGGGATAGCTCCCCAAGAAACCGAAGAAGAGCGCAAGGCAAGGTATGAGCGTGTGCGTTTAGAGATGCTTCCTTACCTGCTCGCAGATGCCCGCCGATTAGGAAGGAACCTGACGGCTGGTTGGTAAGACACCAAATTTCAATGGAAGATTGGCCTCTGCTACGGCATTGAGGCAAGGAGTTTAATATGAAAGAACTTGACCAGCGCCGGGCGGAAGCCCGAGCGTGGGAGTACTTCCGTGTAATCCTTCCGGTTAGCCGGGAGCGGTTAAAGGGACTTTATAAACAAGCTTCGGACCGTATGCGTCCGGGCTTCCATGCGGGAAACACCAAGGGTGACTTCATGGAGATGCGGGATTTTTACCACGAACTTTTGGAAGCCAACCCACATTGGGCATTTATCACTGAGCGCCCGGTGCGCCAGCAAAGACGCCCCAATCGAGGGAGAGGGCACTTCTCACCCAAGTAGGGAGTTGTTATGAACACCGCACGATTCGATGTCAGCATTCCCGTAAGTGGGGGACGTGTGCAAGGTGCCATCCTCGGCTATGACTTTTGCGCCGAGCACGAGTGGGGCATCGCTAAAATTCTGGACCGCTTCGGAGTTACATCGGACACCCGGTTCCTCGGCATGAACCGACGCCGGATTACTAAGGTCGCCGAGGGACTCATGTGGGTTAAAAGCGGTAATCGGCAGGGGATTCTTCTTCCCGACGCTTTTTCTGTCTGGTATGATGACCGTGTACCAGCGGCAGAGCACTATTGGAAAGCTCTCGGGCTGACCAACCGTAAAGGCATACATTCCTCATGGTGTGATGAATCTTTCTGCATTACCTCTGACGACACGATGGACATCCTGCGGCTCAAACAGGTCTATGAAGCCTTCCTGCACAAAGACATTGCTATTGCCCGGCTCTCCTCCGGGTGGGCCACTGGCTCCAGCCTCGCCTTCATTATTATCAGTCGGATGCCCAAGGCGGCAAAGAAGGAGTGGGCGGATGCGGACCGTCTGGATAACAAGGTTCGCCGGGAGTTCAAGCGGACCCGTGTAGAAAATTTGCTGCGCAAAAAGAAAAAAGGCTATTTTGCGCTCTCACCGAGGTATAATAAGAGTGGGGAGCTTGTTGTCTGGCTCAACCCGTTCGAGCAGAGCAAGTACAACTCCGGGTGGTTCACGATTCAAGACCTCCGGGATTGGGCGAGAGACACGGGGAAGGTCATCATAAAACCCGACCCACCCAAGTCTTTTATCCCACAGGAAGTTGACGGATTCGAGGAGTGGTACTCTGCGGGAGGCAATGATGAAGGAACTTAAAGACATGACCACCAATGAATTGGTTGAATTCTGGACGGGACATGCGTGCATCGCTATCGGCAAGGGGGAGTTTCGTAGCGCAATTTGCGACATCATCCTGTCCTCCATGCAGTTGGGAGCCGAGAATCAGAAATCTTACGAAGAGCGCAGCAAGCGGGAACGTGCTCGGGAACGTCGCAAGAAACGGTCATAGGGAGGCCGCATGTATTTTTTCCTGTTAATGCTTCTACCCATACTTTTTTGTCTCGCCGCTTACCTGCTCCACAAGCAAGGAATTCTCGTGGAGAATCACGGTCTCGGTGAAGCTCTTTGCACCCTTGTTGTATGCGCCATTATCACGGGTGCCGGGCTGGCACTGGAGTTCTACGGCGTCACGACCGACACTGAGATTTGGAGCGGCTCCATTACCCAAAAACAGCGGGAAGAAGTCTCCTGCCGTCACTCCTACAAGTGCAACTGCTACACCACTACCGACAAGGATGGTCACTCCGAGGAACACTGCTCAACTTGCTATGAACATAGCTTCGACGTGGATTGGGACCTTTATTTCTCCACGGGCAAGGAAATGAGCATTGACACTGTTGACCGGCAGGGGTTGACCATGCCTCCCCGGTGGGCTGCTGCCTATGTGGGCGAGCCGACCACCGAGGCCCACACCTTCACCAATTATCTGCTCGCCAGTCCTGATAACGTCCTGATGCACCATGACGTGCCAACCGGGTTCTCCGGGCTGATTCCCAAGTACCCGGACGAGGTATACGACTACTACCGCACCAATCGTTTCCTGCTCGCCGGGGGCGTGCCAGTTAAGGGGGAGAAAGAGTGGCGTTGGCTGCTGGACAAGATGAACGCCGACCTTGGGTCCGTTAAGCAGGTCAACATTATCATCATCCTTGCCTATACCAACGACCCCCGCTATGAGTACGCTCTTGAGAAAGAGTGGGTGGGCGGCAAGAAGAACGACCTTATTGTGGTCATCGGCACCACGCAGTATCCCAAGATTGATTGGGTCCGCATTGTATCTTGGTGTACCTCTGCGGACATCAAGGTCCTGCTCCGGGACGAGATTCAAGACATCGGAACGCTGGACAAACGGGACGAGATTATGGGAGACATCCGCAAGGAAGTGACGACTCATTTCCACCGTCGCCACATGAAAGACATGAAGTACCTTGCCGCCTCCCACCAGCCAAGTGGATGGGTTATGTTCTTCATCCTCTTCTTGGAACTGGCAGCGGCTTTCGTTGTGCCCATCGCCTATAGCAATATTGAGGATAACTATAGCTATCGGCGGCGGTATTACTAAACAGGAGAAAACACATGAAGGGATTAGTGATTGGAGTGCTCATTTTCGTCGCAGTGCTGATTTTCGGTGGGGTGTCTTTGTTCTTCGGCTACATCGGCTTCGGTAACGAAGCGAACCGGTTCGAGAACAGCATCACCGCTGCCTACAGCAAGAACCAGACCGTGTATGACAACGGCTGGAAAACCGTCGTGGAGAAGGCGCAGGTGCCCAAGGAATACACGGCGCAATTGAAAGACTTGTACACCAGCGCTCTGACCAGCCGCTACGGGGCGAATGGAAGCCAAGCGTTGCTCCAGTTCATCAAGGAACAGAACCCGACCATCGACGCCAGCGTGTTCAAGGAAATTCAGCAGTCGATTGAAATCTTCCACGCCGACTTCAATCAGTCGCAGGTCGAACTGGTATCCCGGAAGCAGGAGTATCAGAACCTTTACACGGCGACCACGTCCGGGCGCTTCTATAACATGATTGCGCATTACCCGCACATCGACATGTCGAAGTACGATATTGTCACGTCCGCCAAGACGCAGCAGGACTTCGACACGAAGCAAGCCGGGCCGCTGGACGTTTTCGGCAAGAAGTAACGGAGGATGCCATGCAGTTATGGGTCGGTACGGGGATGGAACCCCATCAGGTGGAGATATTCTTGTCGGAGAAACCCAATGCACGCCAGTGGGTCGCATTCGATGCCCTGTACGGTGAAGGCGTGGGGGGGTTTTGGGGCACGGCAGACAGCTATGACCTAGTCATGGAACGTGCCGATGTCGCCGGGGAGTTTCCCCTCCTGCCCACCCATGGCACGAAGGAGTTGATTGAGTACGAGATTTCCGGTAATGGAAGATTGGCGGCGTAGACTCAGTTGCACGTTTTTGTGCAATCCAGAAAAGTTGCACGTTTTCGTGCAAGCAAGGAATGCGTGATGAAACTGTTCAACCGATTCCGGGCGTGGAGCAAGACACCGCTAGACAGGACGCAGTACCCCGATTACTTTACCAACGGGGTCTACCTTCTGATTCTGCTACTGGCGTTGTTTGGGACGTTTATCGTTGGTATAATTTCTATGAGCCGAAAGGGGATGTAACATGAGCTTCAAGAGTTTGACAAAAGCCTTGCACGACGTTGTTTTGGAAGAGTCACCGGAAGAAAAAACGACGGGGACCCATACGCCGACACCAGCACCGGCACCGATAGCAGCTTACGCTGCGGCCCCGGCAATGGCTGTTCCTTCAACTTCACCCGTAACCGTGGACGCCGGGGCCATCTATGGTGTTCTCCTCGAAAAGACCAACTTCGAGTCAACACCGATGCACCAGACCATCCACAAGTATACCGAGGCGATGAAGTCAGCGCCTTTGGACGACCTTACGAAGTTGAAAATCGCTTTCGCCCAAGCCACGCAACTGGACCATATCACCCCGGACATGGTGCGGAAGGAGTTCGCTACCCTGAAACAGAACTTGGCGGCGGAACACGATAAATTTTCCATTGCAATTCAGGGAAAAACCAGTACTATACAGGGTACACGCCAAACGGCGGACCAACTGGTCTCACAGATTGCTGCCAAGCAAAAGGAAATCGAAGACCTCAACCAGAAAAGGACGAATCTCTTGGTGGAGGCTGAGACCGAGACACAGCACGTGGCAGCATTGACGGCCCAGTTCGAGGCTGCTTCCGTTCGTCGGACACAGGAACTTGACAAACAACTGTCCGATTTAGAAACGGTGATGAAGTAGGGCGGTAACACAAATTCACAGGAAAGGAATACGAACATGAGCGACTTTAGTCAAGGAATGGCAATTCAGAATTACACCCCGAAGAGTTTCTGGAAGAAACCCGAGGGCGTACCCGGTATGCTGTTGCTGGCTGCGGGAGTGGTCGGCGGTCTGTACGGCATGTATCTCGTGTTGCCATTCCTGATTCTCATCGTGGGCAACACTATCGAGCTTGCCGCTCTTCTCGGCGTGCTTGGTCTCATGGGATACATCGTCACCAACGGCACCGTGCGGACCTTGGCAAAGAACATCTTCCAGTCGATTTGCCGGGGAGTTGCGAGCCTCTATACAACGGTTGACCCAATCGGCATCCTGCGCAATAACTTGGATGATATGAAAACCGAAAAGGGTCAGCTTGACCAGACCATCCAGCGCTTCGCTGGCAGTGACAACAAACTCCAAGACAAGATTACGGAGAAGCAGGGGTTGATTCAGAAGTCGCTCTCCCTGTCTCAGCAATGCGAGCGAACGCTTGCCACGAAGCGAGACCCTCTGGAGCGTGAGCGCCTCACCCTCAAACAGCAAACGGAGTTGCAGAAGGCCGGACTGCTCGATACCGGGCTTAAGCAGCTACAGATGCTCAAAGACGAGACGGCTAAGATGCTGGTGACGTTCCGCCACTGGAGCCAGATAGCTGACAGCAAAATCCAGCGCACGGAATTTCAGGTGGAATTCTTGGCGGACCAGCGCTCCACCATCTTGGATGCCAAGAGCACGCTTAGCATCGGTCAGCGCTTGCTGCGGGGCAACCCGGAGCAATTGAAGCTGGTGGATGCAGCCATCGAATACTTGGCTGAGGATGCTTCTCGGACCATCGGGGAAATCCGTGAGTTCAGCCGCTACAGCGATAAGCTGCTGACGGACATCGACATCGAAAACGGAGCACAGGCGGAGTCTGCAAAGGAACACTTCGCCGTGTTCAACCAAAAGCTTCTCTCGGCAAGTAACAGTCAGCCGGTGAGTATTCTTGACAGCATCGTTCCCGACTCTAACAAGACGCCGGTAGCGGTCCCGGTGCAAGAGAAGAGCTATGACCAGTTGCTTGAGAAGATAATCGAAGGAAAGTAAATCTCACAGAAAAGAGGAAACTGAAATGACCAGAATTAAGCCACAAGCCAAGATTTTCTTGATTGTGATTGCGTTAGTCGCCGTGTTCTTCGGGCTACGAACCGCCGCAGAGCATGGGTTGATTCCCACTCCGGGCGTCATGAAGGCGCTCGTCCCACAACGGGCTGTGTTGCCGGATGTCAAGGATGCGCAGGTTGCCGATGTCACCCCTGCCGCCCTGCCCTCGGAAGGTGCAACCCAAGTAGCAGCTACTTCCATCCGTGGAGCAATTTGGGAATGGAACGCACAGATGGGCTTCATCTATGCCAACGGCGGAGCACAGACCACCAAGGGTTCGCTGATGGAAAAGCATGGGGTGAACCTGACGCTCTACCGGCAGGACGACACGGGCAAGATGCAGGAAGACCTTATCGCCTGTGCCTCTGAACTGCATGACGGAGCTACGCAATGCTCCAAGGGTGCGAATTTCGTTGATATCATGGGGGATGGTGCCGGTCAGTTCGCTGCCGCTGTCAACCCGCAATTGGTGAAGCTCGGACCCGCATATAAGCTCAAGGTTATCGGTGCGTTCGGCTATAGCCGGGGAGAGGATGCCTTCATGGCACCCCCTGCCGTTAAGCAAGACCCACAGAATGCCAAGGGGCTGTTGGTCGAAGGTGTTTTACGTGATGGTGACTGGAATATCGCCCTGAAATGGGAAGGCGACAACAGCATCAAGAACAACCCGGACGAGAAGACCTACGACCCGGATGCAGTCAACTGGGTAAACGCCCCCGATTATAACACGGCTGCTACCGACTATGTCGCCGGGAAATGTGATGACCGCAAGGTGGTCAAGGATGGTCATTTGACGGGCGAGACGAAGCACGTATGCGTCAACGCCATTGTCACTTGGACACCGGGCGACGTTACTGCCGTCACACAAAAGGGCGGACTGGTTAAGGTCGTTAGCTCTAAGCAATATCGTTCGCAGATGCCTTGCGTGATTGTCGGCCCCGGAAAGTTCTTCTCCGACAACCGGCAAGAATTCGAGGGACTGATGGCTGCGGCGTTCGAGGGCGGCGACCAGATTAAGGCTTACGACAAGGCGCTCCATAAGGCGTCGGATATCTCCGCCAAGCTCTACAACGACCAAGATGGTGCCTACTGGTACAAGTACTTCAAGGGCACCACGCAGAAAGACCCGCAGGGGTTGACGGTCGAACTGGGCGGCTCGGCGGTGTGCAATTTGGCGGATAACCTGATTCTGTTCGGGTTGAATCCGGGCACCAATGACAACTTCCGCTCCACGTACACCATCTTCTCCAACATCGTGGCGCAGCAATACCCCGATATCGTCAAGGCCACACCTATTCCTCTGATTGCCGAGGTTGAGGATAAGTCTTTCGTCACCGGGGCGCAGGCGGTGTTGAGCAACACCAATGAGGTTGGGGCAGTGGCGGATGTTCCCGCTTACACGCAAGCCGGAACTGAGGTTGTTTCCAAGCGCAGCTACGCCATCAACTTCATGACGGGCAGCGCCGACCTTACGCCAGCCGGTGTGCAGCAGCTTCGTGACTTGAAAGACAGCTTGGCTATCACGGGACTGTACATCAAGGTGGACGGGTATACCGACAACACGGGAAACGAACAGACCACCAACATCCCGTTGTCGGAAGCTCGGGCACAGGCAGTGAGAGCCTTCCTCCAGCGGACAGCGCCGGGCACCTTCCCGAGCAAGCGGTTCGCTTCGGTGGAGGGTCATGGGTCAGCCAACCCTGTGGCATCGAACAGCACGGCTGACGGTCGGGCTTCTAACAGACGAGTTGAAATCACCCTGATTGGAAACTAACATGACTTCTTTGTCTGTGTTTTCTCCAAATCGGAATGTCTCGAAGGGGGCGCTTAGGACTATGCTCTTCCTGAGTGCCCTCTTCATCTTCCTGTTCTGGCTAGCGTCCCCGCTGGTGTTTCTGCCCACCATGGGCGAAACCTTCAAGGCATTCGGCGAGCTATGGCATCAGGGCATCGCCGGGGAACTGGTCAGCAGTCTTATCTCCAATATGGAAGCGCTCGGATTGGCTTCCCTGATATCCTTGGTGCTCGCCTACACCACCGTGACAGCCTTTGGGCGTATGATGGTGGAGTTTATCAGCAAGCTGAGATTTTTGTCGATGGTTGGCTTGAGTTTCTTCTTCACCGTCTTGGCCTCCAACCAACATCAGCTTAAGCTGAGCCTTCTCGTGTTTTCGGTGACCGTGTTCTTCGTCACTAGCATGGCGGACGTGGTAGCGAACGTGCCGAAGCAACAGTTTGACCTTGCTCGGACCCTACGCATGAGCGACTGGCACATGATATGGGAAGTGGTGGTCTTGGGGCAAGCTGACCAAGCCTTCGACTGCTTGCGTCAGAACGCCGCCATATCGTGGATGATGCTCCCCATGTTCGAGGGCATGACTCGTTCGGATGGCGGAATCGGAGCCATGCTTCTCAACGCCAACAAGCATTTCTACCTTCCAGCCGTGATGGCGATTCAGATTTCCATCCTGCTGTTGGGCCTCGGGCAGGACTACATGATTGGGTTCATCAAAAACACCTTGTGCCCCTATTCCGTGCTGGCTAAGGAAAGGAAGTAACATGGCCTCACTTTATCCATACAGCTACGGTGCGACCCTGATGAAGATAGAGGATGTCAGCCTCTATGCCTCGCCCGATGGAGCAAGTTTGCTGGAATCCCCCGAGGCAAATGGAAGGCCCATATTACGTGGGGTCTCTGCCGAAATCAAAAAGATAGTCCGTCCCGGACAGGTGCAGGGTCAGGTGGTAACCATCCTCGGACCTAGTGGCATGGGGAAGACACGGTTATTCCGTATCATTGCTGGTTTGGACAAGCCTACCTCCGGGCGGGTGGTAGCGAACGGCCTTAACCGTCCCGTCCATGCCGGGGAAGTCGGTGTCGTGGCGCAGGAGTGCCCGTTATTCGCTCACCGGACAGTTCTCTCCAATCTCATGCTTGCCGCAAAGCATAAGGAAAAGGACTCCAAGGTAGCTCACGATAAGATTATGGCTATGATGGCGCTCTTCGGATTGGAAGACCACATTCACAAGTACCCCGCTCAGTTATCCGGGGGCCAGCGCCAGCGGTGCGCCATCATCCAGCAGATTCTTTGCAGTGACCATTTTCTCTTGATGGACGAGCCTTTCTCTGGATTGGATATCGTCACCGAGGATACGGCCCTCCAGCTAATCCTCAAAGTGGCAAACATGGATGACTTGAACACCATCATACTGGTCACCCATGACGTGTCAGCGGCGGTCTCGGTTTCCGACCATATCTGGATGCTCGGTCGTGAGCGTGGGCCGGATGGTCAGCCCATCCCCGGTGCCAAGATTATTCACACGTATGACCTGATTGAGGCCGGGCTATGTTGGGAGCAGTGGAATCCCCGTGGAATCACCCGCCCCGCCATCGCTGAGTTTGTGCGCCAATTGAAAGAAGATTTCTATAATCTGTGAGGAGGCTCCATGAACAAACCAAGCTTTGGGGTCATTGTCGGCAGGTTTCAGGTCCATGAACTTCATGACGGACACATGGAGTTGTTCCGCATCGTCAAAGGGCGGCACAACCGTATCATCGTATTCCTTGGCTGCAACAAGGTCGGTCCAACCCGGCATGACCCGTTGGACTTCGAGACCCGGAAGAAGATGATTCAGGCGAAGTTCCCTGAGTTCACCGTGCTGCCCCTGCGGGACTGCAAGACTGACGAGCAGTGGTCGGACAGTTTGGATGAACGTATCTCCGAAGCCGTGGGAGAAGTTCCCCACGAAGTGGTATTATACGGTAGTAGGGACTCGTTTGCTCCCTTCTATCACGGGAAGCACAAAGTCAAGGAACTGGAAATCGAGGTTCCGGCGTCCCTTACCAGCACGGATATCCGTGCCAAGCTGACCAATAACGTCATGGAAAGCCCCGACTTCCGGGCGGGCGTCATCTACGCCATGAACCAACTGTGGCCCCGGCTCGTTACCGTGGTGGACATCGCTATCCTGCACAAGGGGGAGCATAAGACTTTTCTTCTTCTTGGCAAGAAGCCCGATGACACGTTCTGGCGCTTTCCGGGCGGGCACGCAATATTCAGCACGCCAACCTTCGAGGCTGACGCCAAGAAGGAAGCGTTCGAGGAGACGGGTCTGGACATCCAAGACCTTGAATATGTCGGCTCTCGCAAGGTCGATAGCTGGCGCTGGCGGTCGGAGCCTTCGGAAGGTTTCAAGACCGTTTTCTTCATGTCGTATAGCATGACCATGGGTGGGAAAGGCAGTGATGACCTTGCTGAAACACGGTGGTTCCCACTTGATGCAATCTCCGTAGAGGATATGGAAAAAGAACATCAGCCCCTCTTCGAGATGCTGCAACAACATCTTACCAAAAAGGAGAACACACATGCCCAAAGCACTCAAGCTTAACCCCATTTTAAGGACAGACAGCTACAAGCTGTCGCACTGGTTTCAGTATCCTTCGGATGCGGAATATGTGTACAGCTACCTCATGAGCCGGGGTGGTTTCTGGCAGCACACGCTGTTCTCCGGGCTACAATACATCCTCGCCGCATACTTCGAGGGCAAGGTGTTCACCAAGAAAGATGTCCACGAAGCTGCCCGCATTTGTCACCGGCATTTCGGCAACGATGAAGTATTCAACTTCAACGGCTGGATGCGGTTGCTGGAAAAGCATGGCGGCAAGTTGCCCCTGCGCATCCGGGCGGTCAAAGAAGGCACCGTGGTCCCCATCAAGAACGTGTTGATGACCATCGAAAACACTGACAAAGAATTTCCGTGGCTGACCAACTGGGCGGAAACCCAACTCCTGCAAGTGTGGTATCCCATCACGGTTGGGACCCTGTCTTTTGAAATCAAGCAGACCATCGGCAGAGACCTCGTGCGTACCGGTGACCCGGCTGGACTCGGTTTCAAGTTGCATGACTTCGGGTACAGGGGCGTTAGCTCTCAGGAGACCGCCGCCATCGGCGGAGCCGCTCACCTTGTTAATTTCATGGGCACTGACACCATGGCGGCTCTTTCGCTTCTGGAGCAGTTCTACGATTGTCCCTGCGCCGGTTTCTCCATCCCGGCGATGGAGCACTCCACCGTTACCTCGTGGGGTGAGGATGCCGAGGCGGAAGCTTATGCCAACATGCTGGAGAAGGTCCCGGCTGGCCTCGTGGCACTCGTGGTAGACAGCTACGACACCCACAACGCCGTTGCTAACATCTTCGGCGGCAAGTTGCGGGAAACAATCCTGCGGCGTGACGGCGTGGTGGTTCTCCGCCCGGATAGCGGTGACCCCTGTGTCGTCATCGAAGACATGTTCAACGCCATTGCCGAGAAGTTTGGCTTCGAGACAAACGCCAAGGGTTGGAAGGTCCTGCCTAAGCAGGTCCGGGTCATCCAAGGCGACGGAGTCAACTACCAGAACATCTGCCGCATCAACAGTCACCTGACACGGGCCGGGTGGTCCATGGACAACTGGGGCTACGGCATGGGCGGTGCTTTGCTTCAACAGCAGAACCGTGATACCATGCGGTTCGCCATCAAATGCTCCGCCATCTGCCGGGACGGTCGTTGGGAAGATGTCCACAAGACGGTCAAGACTGACCCGTCCAAGGCATCCATCGGTGGCAGGTTCTCCCTCTTGGAGTTGTCGGACGGCGAGTTTGAGACTGTGGAGCAGGAATACGATATGAAGCTCGCCACAGGCCACGAAGACAAGCTGGAGACAGTATTTGAAGATGGGGTCATTAAACGGCACCAGACCCTTGACGAAGTCCGGGAAATCTCCAGCGGCTATGACCGCTACAACCGGGAAGATGACTAATGCCGAAATGTGAGGGAGAGAATATGTCAGCATCCGACGATTGGGCGGAACTGCAAGGTAGGATGAACGATAAGGCAGCAAGGGATTCAGACCAAGGTGTTCCCCGTGGAAATAAGACTAGCGCCCAAGGTCCCACGGGGAGCGAGGAGGCCGATGATGTTATCACCATGAACGTCTGCCAGTGGCAAGTACATCCTAACGGTAGCTTTTCCGCTTCCTCCAAGACCACTGATACGCTTCCTCCGGGGGTCTACAATCTCTCTCAGGACAGCGACGGGAGGATATATTTCCTCAAGTCCAAGCCAATGACCGATACCCTTTACGACCTTGGGGAGACGGTTACCCAACAGGTCATCGACTCCATCGAAACCTTTTGGGATTCCAAGGCGAAGTTCTCCGCTATGGGCATCTTGTTCAAGCGGGGTATCCTCCTGTGGGGCAACGCCGGGTCCGGTAAGACGGCGACGGTCGCTCTGCTTATTGAAAAGCTCATCAAGCGGGGCGGCATTGTCATCATCTGCCAGCATCCGGGCATGGCAATCAACGCTCTGCGGGTCCTTCGCCGGATAGAGCCAGACCGCCCGCTTATCGTCATCATGGAAGATATTGAGGAAGTGATTGAGCACCGGGGTGAGCACGATTTGCTCAGCCTTCTGGACGGTGAGCATCAGGTAAACAACGTGGTGCATATCGCCACGACGAACTACCCTGAAAACCTTGGGCCTCGCATCGTCAACCGTCCAAGCCGCTTTGACGAAGTGATAAAGGTCCCCATGCCGGATGAATCGGCCCGACGCATGTATCTGACCCGTGCCATCGGAGAGAAATTCACGAAAGAGCAAATAGCCGGTTGGGCGAAGGAAACCAACGACCTCAGCATTGCCCACCTGCGGGAGTTCGTGGTCGCTACGCAATGCCTTGACCGGCCATTTGACGAAACCATCGAACGGCTCAAGGGGATGAAGATTAAGCCGAAGTCCAGTGAAGGCGTCTCGCATCCGGGCTTTAACAAGTGAGGGTAGTATGACTATCAAAGGTGCCGGAATCGTTGAACTGGACATCGACCTGTATTGTTCAAAGTGTGGTCGGCCTCTGACCGCTACGTTCGATGAGCCTTACATTGAGTACTACGCTCGGGTTTTGAGCCGCCTGCATGTGGACCCGTGCCAGCACTGCAAAGAGGACCCTGACGCAGAATACTGTGGAATAATGTCATGAAGCATTACCCCGAAATCGCCGGGTCAGCCCATGCTCCCCTCGGGAGTCCCTGCCTTGCCTTCGAGAAATACGACGGCATTAACCTGCGGTGGGAGTGGTCGAAGAAACGAGGCTGGTACAAGTTCGGTACCCGGACACAACTCTTTGACCACACTGACCCCCTCTTTGGTCAGGCGATTCCTATCTTCCTCAACACCATGGGGGATGAGGTTGCCCGGCGTTGCCTTGAGATTGAAAGGGGGGTTCGGGAAATCATCGTTTTTACTGAGTTCTTCGGCCCCAAGACGTTTGCCGGTAAGCACGTGCTGGAAGACCCCAAGGAGCTTCGCCTCTTCGACGTGAACCTCTACAAACGGGGTATCATGCACCCTCGCCGGTTTTGGCAGACCTTTCAAGACCTGCCCTACTGCGCCCGGCTGATTTATCAGGGGAATCTTAATCAACCTTTCATTGATGATGTCCGGGCGGGAAAGTACCCTGTTTGGGAGGGAGTCGTTGCCAAGCTTACCGAGACCCACATTAACAACATGTTCAAGATTAAGACCGCTGCCTATCTCAAGCGGCTGCAAGAAATCTTCGGGAACGAGTACGCCAATTACAAACGCTACTGGGAGTGATAACATGAAACTCGAATGTGAATGCATGGGCATGTGTACGTTGGAAGCCGAAATCTCCGAGGAAGAATATCAGGAGATGGGACGTAAGCATCAGGTTTTCATCGTGGACGGTTGTTCTTCGGGACCTGAGAAGACCGACGTTTTTGTGGAACAGCGAAACGGCTACAAGGTCTACACCGACACGAGTTACGCAACGTAGGGGGTTTATGGGTTGGATAGGGGTTGATTTGGATGGCACGCTTGCCGACATGAGCAAGCCGCCGATTCCCGGTACTAATATCGGACCGCCGATTAAAAAGATGGTGGAACGCATCCAGAAATGGATTGCGGATGGGAAAGAGGTTCGCATCGTCACGGCTCGGGTCGGCTGGAACCGGGACCAAGTTCCCATGATTCAGTGGTACCTCAAAGCTTGCGGCATCACAGACAAGGAACTTGTCATCCAAGCCCACAAGGACTACGACATGGAATACCTGTGGGATGACCGGGTGGTACAGGTCATCGTCAATACCGGCGAACGGGCGGATGGAATTGAAGATTGACGTTACGTGTAAGACTCTAAGAACTTGGTGTTGCCAAACACCTTGACTCGGGGCGTAAGCGAGATGCCCGGACCGTAGGATGACACCGTGGCGGTGCTGGTTATTTCCAAGGTGACCAGCCGGGTGACCAGCGGTACGAATACCTTCCAATCAGCCATAGCCGAAACAGTCAGACTGTAGACAAACTGCGGAGCAGTGCCGCTGAGGTCACGCTGCAATCCCACATATGACCGGCTGGCTTCAAACAAGGTGATGCCGTCTGCCTCCATATTCGTCCGGCGCATGATGAGAAGCTCTCGGCGGAGCAACTCGCTGAGGTCGGAAGCGGTCTGGAGGTCATTTGCCCGGCAGTCCACGGTGAAGGTCAGATTCTCCTTGCTCCCATATACCTCATAGGTCTCGGCGGTGTAGGGCTGCACGATGATAGCCACTTGGTCATCCTTGAGGACATTGTCGCCAATAGCTATCCGCAGGCCGGGGAGGACATTCTCATTGAGGTTGTACTTTTTGGCTCGGGCCTTTGTTCTTCCCGTATCTACTCGAACTTCCCAGCGGCACCATTCCCCCGGCAAGAGAAGAGTGGGCAAGGTACACGTCCCATCCGTATTGGGTACGAGTGACGTGTAGTTTCCGAGAGAGGTCTGTACGAATACCTGCCCCGGTGCTAGACTGTTTCCCTCCGTCACTTGCGTTTGTAGGATATTCTCCGGGTTGGTCCCCGGTACGCCCGTGGGGTCAACCTTGACGACCATGTTTGCCGTAATAGTCATTCCGGGCGGCGTGTACGGAGAGAGTTCCAGCCAATCATTGCTGGCAAAATAGGTGTAGTCCTTCCCCTTGATAAGCTCGTAGCCGTTCTGGTCCGTAAGCGTGAAAGAGAGGAGGGTCTGGACCATCTGCGGTGGGCTGCCGCCTCCCGGAACGTCCACAAGGCCCAGCGGAATACCAACGACTTCTTGTCCTCCCACGGTACTTTGGCATACCACTTGCTGGACGGTCTGTTGATACCAGTAATCCAACAGGGGAGTAAGCTGGACGGGTGGGGAACCGGCGAAGAGGACCAACCCGGCTGGGGTATCGGTCAGCAAATAGCCAAAATGCGGAGCGAGGAGCAAATCCACCGGAACAGGAGGAGAAACGAGCGTAGTTTGCCACGTGCCGTCGTTTATAGCCGTTTCCAGAGGCGTTGGGGGGCTTCCCCTGCCTGAGACATACCCCGAGACCGTAGTGCCGTCAATTTGGGGAGCGAAGTAGACAAGGGAGCCTTGAGCGTTGACAACCTTACCCTCCTGCCATGTGTATTTCTGGATGGTCAATTCTACATCCCGTGTCTGCTCATTGACCTCATCCACATTGAAATAGTATACCCCCGCTGCGGGCGTTTGCTGGGTGGAATCCACCTCTTGCACCCACTCGATAAATTCCCCTTCTTTGCTCTGGATTTTGGCAAGAATCGCCCGCCCGTAGTTCTTGCACATGAAATAGTCAGGAGAGAGGCGGTTGCCGGTGGAGGTGACGTTCTTGATGCTGATTTGAGCGTCCTTCCATTGAATGAGGTTGTTGTACTGAGAAGAGACTTCTCCAAGGGTGTACCGGAACCGGGGGGACCGGTTTACGGCATCTTCGATAACTCTGCGGAGATAAGCGACGAGATTCCCGCCCGTCAAGTCAAGCATAAATGCTCCCTACAAAGAACTCGATAGGCGGGAACCCCCGGTTGGTTACAGCTTTGCTTTGATGGCGGCGATGACCTTTTTCGCATCCGTCTCGGCAACGGCTTCTGCCTTGGCAAGTTCTGCCTTGACTGCGGCGAGAACCTTCTCGGCTTCCGGCTTAACCTTGGCGGCTTCTGCCGTGGCTACGGCCTTGGCCTTTGCCCACCATCCAACAACGATGGCTACAACGTGGCTGATTGCCAAACCGACTACTGCTGAGGTGATTACCATGTTTCCTCCTACTGTTTCACTGACTCTCTGCCAAAATTTACCAGCTACTTCCGCCACTGACCTTGTCATCGGTCAGTGCATCAGCACTTCCGATGTTGTCTTCCTTGTCCATGACCTTGACCGGCAGGGCGCTGTAATCGACGCCGGGCGGCGGAGGCGGAACGGTCTGAGTGATGGGTTCAATCCACTGGTGAATGCTGCGCCGGATATCTCCGATGGACACAAACCATGAAATCCTCGGGTACCAGCGGTTCTCAATCTGAATGGAGTCGGCCCCGTCGTAAAACAGGATGTTCCACTCACTGCCATCATGCGCTTGGAAGACGGCTCCCGGTAGCATGTAGGCGAAGAAAATCTCATCTCCCTCGATAGGGCTGAGAGGGTTGGGAAGCTGCATGGTCCCCGGATTGGGGTGGAACTGGGCAAAGGTGGAAGTACGGACATCCGTGGGGTCGCCCACCATGGCTTGCAGGTCGGAATCAGCGTTGGGGTGGTCCCCCTCGCACAGTACTCGGGCGGTTTTGGATACCAATGCCGCCAAATCGCTTGCTTTCGTAGAAATTCCCATGAGCGTTCCTCTCTTATGGCTTGTATAGTCGCCATCTTTGGATTTTGCCTGCTGCTTTCCAAATTTAGCCGGTGCTAAGATGGCGGATTTAGCATCTGCCAAGACTTCTTCCATGCTGTCGAACGGAGTGCCCTCCCAGTCCTCGTAAACATTCTCCTCATCATTGAGGCGGTACTCCATCTCATCCCAGTAACCCCCAGCACTCTTTATGGGTTTCCACCCATGCCATGATATTTCAATAACTTGCGGGGGGATTACCCGCTCGGCATAGAAGGCATGAGTGTCTCCTTTATCCTGCACCATGCCTTGAAGGTTTCCCACTCTTAATAGGATGGGAGCACCCGCCGCCCCCTCCAACTGTAAGGTATCCCGGAAGACAATTTCTCCGTAATAGTAGGCGTGCTCGGGACTGTCGGCAAAGAACACTTTTCCGAGGGAAGTATCCCCCAAGTCCCCTCCCCAGTGTGGGTCTACCGAGGGTTGTAACCCTTTGTTTTTAATGCTTTCTACCCGGTCAGTGGAAGTGCAATGATAAAGGTACATTAGTTCTGTATCCTCCCGAAGGTTACGGTCCTTCCCACCGGGGGTTCAATAGTGTTCTCAAAAGGCTTATCCGGTTGCTCCCGGATATTCACGATGGGTTCTCCATCACCCTTAAGGTGGAGTGGGTCGATGCCTTGGTCCGGGGTATCCCGGTAGATGGGGTTGTAGATTGTCGGCAGGCCGGTGTTGACGGGAATGAGGTACCGGGTGTCACCCTCGGTCAGTAATTGAACGCCGAAGTCCTGCTGGAGAAGGATACCCCTCGGCTGCTTGTAGGTGACGCCATGGATGACCAAACGTTCTCCCGTCCGGCGAATGATAAGGTCACCATCCTGTACGATGGGGGTGTTGGTCAGGTAACTTTTCGATTCACGGGTCGCCTTGATACCCCCGCCTTCGTCCAGTTCACGGACAAGCGCCGTGTCAGGGGGGACGTAGAGAAAGTCATAGGGACCGTAGTAGCCTCCGACGACCCCGGTTTCAAAGCAAACTTTGCATCCGTGACGGGGAGTACCCATTCCCGACTCGGGGCGCACGCAGCCGCAAGGTTCTCCACGGGTCCGGCGAAACATTATATAAGCGGGTTCGCCCACCTGTTCAAAAACCCAGTGGTTGCGGTTTACCATTTCTTTGTATTCCCAAGTAATCTGGTCTACCTCTTGGGTATTCACAACGGGAGCGCCCATGGCTCCGGGCTTGTGGATTTCTCCGCCGTCACCCACCCCTACTACCGTGTAGAATTGCCGTGCCAGCGAGGTGTAGATATCCACATAGTTGGCTAGCCTCTTGAAAAACGCCCTTACTTCTTGAATGCCAGCGTAGTTAGCGACGGCTACATTATCCGTGGAAACCACCGCCGTATCTGATACCGCTCCACCCTTGGCAAGGGTGTTGTCCATGGGGAACCAAACAGTCTGGTCCAAGGCCCTCACCTCTGTGGGACGTATCTCACTCTTATTGTTAAACATGTCGGTGAGGACAATCTTTACATCATCAGGGTTGTTGGCTACCATGGGACGGGTCGCCACAATGTTGGAGTAGGGAATCTCCGGGAGCTTGAAACCCCAGCGGCCCAACTCCCCCTGTTCCACCCAGTCCTGTTGGCGCACGATAAACTCCACCTCTTCAAGGTAGGCTTGGTCCCTCCAGAAGTGTCCCCGCCATGTTCCCTTGTTGAGCTTTTTCCAATTGCTTGGGTGGTCGTAGGCCCGGTAGATATTATAGCCCCTTGTAGCCTCGGGGTCGTCCACCCACCACAGGTCCCGGCTGCCAACGTAACTCGAATTGATGACCAGTAGTTCGCTAATCATTCATATACCTCTAACCGCCACAATCTTACCGGTTATGACCAAAACAAGGCATAACCGGCAATCTTTAACCGAGTAGCCAGCGTTGCTGCCGTAGACCGGCGCTGTAGGGACGGATGGCAGTAATCAGGGGTGCCCACTCTTGGAACTCCTGACCGTAGCTCTGGGATAAACTCAAGTAAAGACTTGACTTGTTGATGTCCAAACTTACCCCGTTCAAGCTGTAACTGAATTCGTCAGCCGCCCAACGTGCGCCCTCGGCGGATAGGCAAGATGCCGCCGCACCTACCGCCGCACAGTTTCCCCAGTCCTTGGGTAGATTCTCAAGACTGTAGTTCGTCAAGTTCTTGGGGTTCCACGTGTTTAACTTGCTAATGTTAATGTCAAGCATCCTTAGTATGGTTGAGTCAAGCCAGATATACCCCACACGGGTGGTGTATCCGGCGACCACTTTACCCGGCGTGGGCGGGCGGAAGTGATAGTTGCGGTCCGGGTTGGTATCGCTGATAAGCTCCCGGACTGCCATAATGGCCGGTGTGTACTTGTTCTTGGTCAGGGGATGCGGAGTGATGATTACCGAGGGGGCCTCGAAGGCAGAGTCAGCCGGGTCGATAGGCTGAACGACGAAATCCTCATAGACCCGTGTTTCCGGCTCCCCTTCATATTGGATGAGGTACCAGACCAGTCGGAAGATTCCCCGCCAAAGGGTGGGTATGGTCATGTTGACCCAGTAAGCCCCCACGGATGCCCGGCGAGGGCACATCCGGGGTTCGGTAGAGAGGATGAGGCTATCTTCGGGCAGCCGTCCCATGTGGTTGGGTTGCTCGGCATCATATTCATATGCCCGCTGCCCCACTTCGGGGACCTTTTCCGTTACCTGAAATATCGAATAGGAGATTGACACGGGGTCAACCATCCGTCCTTTGGAATCCCGGACAAGGATACTAAGGTCCCCCGGTCCCAGTGTTTTCCCTTGATTAAGTGTCTCCATCTGGCTCTCCTGCCTAAAGAAACGGAAAGTCATCCCGCCCTTAAATTGACTTTTACCCTCACTTAATAGGGCAGAGAATCCCCGCTACGGCGGGCAAGAGGAACTATGGCAATATACGCTTTCAAGTGTGATACCTGCGGAGTCCTTGTTGAAGAACTCATGCCCATGAACAAGGCCACTTTTGAAGACCGCCCCTGTATTCGACCCACCTGTAAAGGAAAATGCGTCTACCAGCTTAAGGGTGCGCCGGGCCTCAAGACTGACAATATGTCAAATCCCACTTTTGATGTGGTGGTGGGAGCGGATGCCGAAAAGCGCTGGGAGAAAATCCATGAACGCCAAGCAGTTAGGGACAAAGTTCGCAAGGAGTCGGGGGAAAAGGCCCTCATCGCCACAAGCAGTGAGAGCTACCGCACCCTGCCGGGCACCAAGCTCCGGGAGGTGGTAATTCCACCCTCGGCGCAGCCCAAGGTTCTGGGGGAATGAGGGCTTATCTCTTGCAATCGAAGCAAGAATTAGACTTTCATCCCCATAGTTGAGGAGCAAGAAATAAATGCCCGTTCAGCGGCCTAATAGCTGAAAATTGAGGAGACTTACTATGGCACTCTTTGGAAGCTATGCACCCCCCGGAGTTTACACCTCGGTTATCATTTCTGGAGCGGGTCAGCCCCTCTTTACGAACAACCGTATCCCGGTCATCATCGGTGAAGGACAGGAGTTCTTTGAACAGGACAACGTGGAGCTTTTCCGTGGTTCGTCCTCTGTCGCTAGCCCGCAGGTGGTGAACGAGAACATCTCCAACCAAGTCACGGCAATCACCAATACCCTCCATACCACCTATTTCCCGGTGGTCACAGCGGCGGCAGTTGGTCTGGCAGGTGGAGGAACTGGAGCGGGAACGGTCACCAATGACCCCAGTCAGGTTCAGATAACCATCGACGGCGTGCCCGGCACGGTTATCTCTCTCGTGGGTCAGACCGGCGAATTCACCACACAGGAGCTTATCACTCCGGGTCAGAACGTGGAAATCAGTTACTACTTCGCCCGGACCGACACCCTCATTACCAATGAGGATGACTCAGACCAAGTTCCCTCCTTTGCCACGCTGACGATTTACAACAACATCGCCAGTCCTCCGGGCGGTGACTCCATGGTCATCAGCACCACGCTCCCCGGCGTTACAGGCAACCTTGTCAGTCTTACCATTTTCGATGACACCCTGTCTTCGCCTCCGGGTATCGGTGTGCTGGACACACAGGCGGTCAGCGGAGCCGGTACGGACCATATCAGTATCGACATCGCCGAGGTCGGCGGCGGCAAGCGCACCCTTGAGGACATTTATAACCTCGTGCAGGCGGGAATTCCCACCTTGGACGCTGGTTACCTCACGGCGACTCAGCCCGCCATCCAATCTCCTCCCATCCCGGCTGCAACCATCTCCCCGACTTTCCTCTCGGGTGGTGCAGGACCCAACACCAATACCGTTTTCAAGGTTGAGCATGTTCCCATCGTAGACGGTAGCGGCGGTGGGGTGGTCACTACTGACCCCAGCAAGGTTACAGTCACAGTGAACGGCACCCCCGTCACGGTCTCCGCCGTTAACGGTGCGGAAGGTCTCGTCACGGTTAAGAATCCCGTGGCCTTCCCGTCCACCGTCACCATCACCTACTACACCAACACTTACCAGAACACCTACGACATCATTCCGGCGCAGAATGTCACCTCCATCATCGAAGTTGGTTTGGGACCCAACCGGGCTGACTTCGTCCAAGACACAGACTACAATCTTGGTTTGGATTCAGTCGGAAATGCGGTTATCAACTGGGGCGCAGGCAGTCAGACCTTGGTGGGAAGTTCCACCACGGGCTTTACTCCCTTCGGTCCGACCCAGATTCTCACCACCCTCGTGGATGAGAAGGTGTTCCTCCGCACTTGCACGGGAGTTGCCAACGGCAAGAACCTCACGTTCACACTGCCCGACAGCCCCGTGGATGGCAGCGGTCTCGGCAGGGTAACCGACGACCCAGCAAAAATCATGGTCTTCGTCGGCACCAATCCTGTGGAAGCTCTGGACAACTACTATCCCGGCACTTCCGAGCGGGTCATTCAACTGACCGGAAGCACGGGAAGCTTTACCCTCTACAATGCCCCCGGCGCTGGAAACAACGTGTATGCCAGCTATTACCGCAACACGCTGCATGACCACTCCTATACACTCACCGTGGTCAACCCCGGCATCCCCGGACAGGGCACTTACAAGATGAAGGATGAGGTAGGACGTATTCTGCCGGTGGTATCGTTTGATGCCGTCCACAGTGTCGTCACCGAATCCGGTGCTTTCAATCAGACAGGCATTGTGTGGCCTTTCGCTTTCCCGGACCTCTACGATTCTCCGGGTGAAGTGGATGAGACTGTCACCTTGACATTCCAAGATGACGGGTACACCAAGGATGCCAATCCGGGCGCACAGGCATACCTCTTGGCACAGGGGATTCTCTTCTTCTCTACGACCCCCGGTTCTGGTGGAGATGCCATTACAGTCGCTTTCAATACCACGGGCAGCTACGGTGTCAGCGTGGTTGGAAACGCCATCACCTTCAACGGTGTGACGACCACCAGCCAAGTCATCGACCTCGCCGGTTCCGGTATCAGCACCACCTTTGGAACGGTACTTGCCAACCTTAAGACGGCAGGGACCATCCAGACCGCTGCTCCCCTGAACCTCGCTGGCGGTGTGGACCCCAGTTCCCCGGAGCCTTATGCTCTCCGGTACCTCGTTACCTCCAGCAATCCCAAGGGTTCGGGTTCCGGTGGAGTAGGCACCAATGTGGGCTACCTTGACCAGACGTATGTTGACGAAATCACCGGTCTCAAGTTCACCATCGTCAACCCGCAAGATGCCCTTGACTACGGATACACCAGTCTCCCGACGCCCCAGTACAACTTCCAGCCGGGCGACACACTGGTATTCGATGTCAGCAGCGAAACCCCCCGTGTAACGGGAACCGTTTACGTTCCTTTCAGCACGGCGGAGCCGAACAACTTGGTAGCCATCGCCGGTCTCCACACCGAAGTCATTACCACTTTCGGTGCCAATGCCGGGGATACCGCCATCATCAACACCTTTGCTCCATCCGCCAATCAGCCGAGCATCGGTGAGTACTACTACATCAGCTTCCAGACCGAAAAGACGGCAGCGGACATGGCAATCACTCTCTACACCAACCCGTCCGACGCTTACGCCGCATACGGTCAGCCGAGCACCATCAACCGGGTGTCGCTTGGTGTGCAGTTGATGACTCAGAACGGCGCACAGCAGTTCGGCGTCATTCAGGTACCGAAGCAAGCCGGTCTCAATGTGGCCTCGGACGCTGACTTTATCAGCGCCATCCAGACCTTGACAACCGCCCTGCCCGGAACCAACCAGAAGGCGAATGTCATCGTTCCTCTCAGCGTGAGCACCACGGTTCATCAGTTCTTGAGCCGTCAACTCATCACGCAGGCAACCGTTCGTAACAAGGGCGAGGCCATCGGCTTCGTCGGCTACAGCACTACCACCTCCGCCAATCAAGCAAGTGCCAACGCCGTTGCTTTGAAGAATGCCCGCATGATTGCTGTTGGTATGCCAGCGGCGGGAGTCCTTATCACTAACGGCCAGACCGGGCAGCAGATTGAGTACGCCGTGGACGGCAGCTTTATGGCAGCCGCTCTTGCCGGACTCAATACCAACCCTGCCAACGATGTGGCTACCACCCTCACCAATCAGAATTTGGTTGGGTTCAGCCGCCTGCTCGTGCAGTACGACGACACCACCATGAACCTCATGGCATCGAATGGTCTGGTAGTTTTGACCAACAACAACGGGGCGCTCAAAGTGCGTCACTACAAGAGCACCGACCCGAGCAACCCAATCACTTCCGAACCGACCTGCACCACAGTCACCGACTACGTGGCTCAGCAGTTCCGTGCAGACCTTGCACAGTTCATCGGCAGGAAGTTGGTCACCGGACTGACCACGGATATTCAGGTGGTCTGCAACTCCCGGTTGGTCTCATTGGTGAATAACCAAATCATCAGTGGATACAAGAGCCTATCCGTGGTGCCGGACCCGAGCGACCCCACCACGGTGGATGTGACCGTCACCTTCAAGCCGATGTTCAGCTTGCTGTACATCAGCGTGACCTTCACGGTTACAACGACGTTATAAAACCATGGGGGAAAGGCTAGGTAGCTTTTCCCCCAAAGTTAAGGTGGGAAAATGCAAATCACTCCGGTAGTCACGCAGGCAAACGGCATCCTTAGTATCCGTTTACAGGCTACGTTTGTCGGCGACCCAACGGATGCCCAAGACAAGGCTCTTATTGCGGCCTATGGCGACCCCCAGATTTCCCTCGTGGGAAATGGGACGTTCGCCAATGTTCCCGTTCCGGGGTCTAGCCCCCCGGCAGTTTTCAGTTTTGTCTTTCCGTGTAGTCAGTATTACGTGGGGATAACCACCCAGATGTCTTCCAAAACGGTAAAGTTTATGTCCGCTTTGCCCAGTAGTCCGCCCGTCAATAATCCCAATCGTCATGCACCGATACAGGGTGAGTTAGATTGCATTACTCCTTATCCGTCAGCGGCCTTGGAGGCTTGGTGGACGGCTATGCAAGCGGAAATCACGGTCGCCCTAACGGCACTGAGGAATCAGAGCTTAGTCCCCTCACTGCCTTCGGTGGACATTTAGGAGACACATGAAATCGCATCTCGTATCACATCGCAAGCAGGCAAGGGTTCTGGTTACTCCGCAGACCATCCAACAGGCCGCTCAAGAGGCGGAGGGCCTCATCGCCATCATGGAATCTACCGGAGATGCTCGTCTCCAGCAGATGCAGCAGGTAGCCAAGTGGTTGAAGAACGTGGCAAGCAACGCCGCCATGCAAAATCAGCTTGATGACCAAGCTTATCCTCAATTTGCTCAGCAGGCGGAAAAGTACGTTCGGTGGGTAAGCCAGATGAGTAACCTACCCCAGTTTCAAACTCACGGTATCGAACAGACCGAGATGCCGCCCGTAGCCTCCCAGACCGCCGCCAAAAAGCGAGGCGCTGGTAGTGCCGGTGAGAATTGGGTCACCGACCGTAACGAAAAGGCAGAAGCCAAAGAACCCGTGAAGGCGGAAGTTCCTCGTGTGGCAGCTAAGAAGGTTGCCCAGCCCGGAGCACCGGCCCCCGCCGCAGCACCAGCCGCTCCTGCCGCCGCAGGCGCACCCGCTGCCGCCCCGGCACCACCGCCCCCGGCCCCTCTAGTAACCAAGCCGGGAAACGGCAACATCTCCGCTGATATCAAGCAAATGAGCAGCGAGTCACTTTCCAACATCGTCACCGCCATCTCCAAAGGTCTTGACCCCAATGACAAGGCGGCATGGGACTTTGTGCAATCCCTTAGTGGAGAACTCAAGACCCGTCCCGTGGAAGTAGAGCAGGGAGCCGCTCGGTCGGCATCGGTGAAGACCGCTCTGGGCCTCTACGATGATACTCCAGTGGGAGCAGAAGTACCGGGAGAAGAAATGGAAGAAGAGCCGATGGGAACCGGGCCGGGCAAGTGCCCGCAATGTGATTCCGCTACCATCAATGGCACCTATTGCCACGAGCAGGGATGCCCTAACGAAAGGAAAGTCTGGGACCCCGAAGTTGGAGATTGGGTCCGGGAATCCGAGTGTCCCGAGTGCGGCAGCAAGTTAAGAGAAGGGGAGACGTGCAACTGTATGGAACCCATGAATGAAGAACCGACCGACATGCAGCACTTCTGCTTCGGTGGACTCAACACCGCCTCCGTTGACAAGCAGTCAGCCGAGGACGCAAAGTTCGAGCGTTGCGTGCATCACGTAAAGGAGCAGAACAAGGAAGAAGGCGGCAGTGAGAAGAAGCCATACAACCCATGGGCCGTCTGTCACCAGTCTGTAGGCTCCAAGTCGGGAAGCATCAAGGTCGCAGTGACCCCGCCCGGCATCAGTGAAGAAACGGCGCACGACATCAAGAAAGAATACCCCGGTGAGAAGGACAAGGCGTATGCCACGATGTGGGCTATCCACAATAAGCAGAAGGAGAGCAGTGTGTCTCCACACGAAGTTGCTTATCAGGCATACCGGGAAGGCAAGCTCTCCACCGCTGACTGGACGAAGATACAGGCAGCACAGGCAGAGATTGTCAACACCATCACCGCCGCAGGCGATGCGGGCGGATGGTTTATCCATGATGAGGAAACCGGTGACGTTACGGAAAGCGGCGGGGCTACACCCGAAGTAGAGGAAGCCCACAAGTTGGAGGATGAGGCCCCGGCGAAGCTGGACCGTCCCGAGACCACCGAACCCATCAAGCTGAATGACAACCCCTTGAACAGCAAGTCGGCTACCGAGAAGAAACGGGATGCCAGCACCGCTCTCAAGAAGGTGAAGTCTCTCGCCGATAAACTCCAGAGCATGTACCTTGATGCCAAGGAAATCACTCAGGTCAACGACAGCCGGATGGTCCGGGAAGCCGTGGAAGCCATCTTCCTTGCCTATGACCTGCTCGGTCAGGCAGCCAAGGTTCTTGGCAAGCAGGAGATGCAGGAGAAGGCCGAAGAGGAGGCCGTCAAGGTGAAAGAAAAGAGTAAGAAGTCCTCGATTCTCGGTGACTTGATTCTCGCCGCCGAGGAAGAAGAGCGTTGTGAGTCTTGTGGCAAAGAGCTAAGTGGTTCTGAATCTGAGCTTTGCCACCAGTGTGCAAAGAAACAACGGAAGGGTGAAGGACCGAAAAAGCCTTCCAAGAAGGACTGGTAATTGTAAGGAAAGAAACTTTCGGGTTTTTGAATAGAACGCCGCTCGGCGGCAATGGAGGAACGTATGGCGCAAGGTGGTTACATCTATCAGCAGGGAGCAAGCCCTCAGACGGAATCGGTGATTTCGTCTCGCTTCAAGATTTTCACCGACGTGGTGGGCGTGGGCAAGTTTGTCAAGTTGGGCGTCACCTCCCAGTTCAACATTTCTGAAACCCGCACGGTGGAGACCATCCGTGGCTTGGGGTACGGCGACCAAGTTGCCGAACTCGTGCCCGGCGTCACCGAGCCGTTGAGCATCACCATCCAACGGACCTGTCTCTATCTTGCCAACATCATGCAGGTCTTGGGCTACAAGGCTGGTGTTAGCGGCGGTGTGAGGTCCATCCGTCAGCATCGTTGGCCGTTTGACATCAAGACGGAAATCGTGTTCAGTCAGTTGGCGTCCACGACTCCCGGAACCCCAACCCCCAACTCGGGCGGGGCACAGCCAGACCTTACCAACGCCGACATTCCCAATGAGGGTGGGTTCAACAATCTGGGCAATCCGGGCCTCTTCGCCGTTGCCACGGTGTATGAAGGCTGCTGGATTTCCAACTACACGACTGGCTATGTCATCGAAACAGCGGCAGTCAATGAGAACGTCACAGTCAGTGTCACGGACATCTTCGATGTCAGCGGCACGGTCTACGGCGAGTTCCTTGACAGCGGTCTTGGACC
>Ga0181517_10001260_pt1 | contig 28881 bp, 14 predicted proteins | sample PEATcosm2014_Bin_31_FD_119748 | JGI IMG/M metagenome (GOLD analysis project Ga0181517, IMG submission 119748) | Peatland microbial communities from MTU Mesocosm Facility, Houghton, MI, USA - PEATcosm2014_Bin01_30_metaG | ecosystem: Environmental > Terrestrial > Soil > Wetlands > Peat | place... | reverse complement strand
ATAGAATGACCCACGCAGTTCCTGCCGAGTGAGTCCTGGAAAGATACCGACCGTCACCCAGCGGTGTTCAAGAATCACTGGCACTCGATCCGCCAGACGCAGCCTCGTTATGACATAAAGCTCGATGTCGGGATCGATCTGCAGCTTGGCGGCAACGTCGGCTTCGGCCTCACGCGCCTTGATCCGCTCGAACCTGAGCACACGCGTCGCCGGCGTTTTGCCCGACTCTCTCGCCTTCTCAGTGAAACTGACCAGGGTCTGGATGTCGTAGTTCAAACGGGGAGGGCAGACAAACGTGCCAACGCCTTTTCTGAATTCAAGCAACCCCTCCGCAACCATCCCTCCCAGTACCTTGTTGGCGGTTGGCCTACTTACCTGGAATCGCTCCGCTATTTGGCGTTCCGTCAGAAACTGATCTCCCTCGGCGAATTCTTCCGATCGCAACAACTCGCGTAGAATCTCGTTCATCTGCTGGTACATAGGTTCGCGGACCAGTCGCTTTGCGTATCCGAGCGCCATTGCTAGTACCCCGCCGGCGCAGCAACCGCGAACACTGAAGCATGGGTAATGGACTCAAGACCGAGCCGTCTCCTGCAGTCCTCGAGCATCGTCTCAGTGCGTGTAGCTCCCACACGGCTCACTCCGATCGCTCGCACGGCCAACAGGGCATCGAGATCGCGGATACCGCCTGCCGCCTTTACTTGCACTCGTTCCGGGCAATGCTCCCGCATCAACTTCAGATCGGGAAGAGTCGCTCCGCTCGGTGCATACCCGGTTGAGGTCTTCACCCAATCAACACCAATTGAACTCGAGATATCGCACAACCTTATCTTCATAGCGTCATCAAGATAAGCGTTCTCAAAAATCACCTTGATCTTGGCATCCTCGCCATGAATGATCTGCGTAAGGGCCGCCAACTCATCGTTGACATACTGCCAATCCCCGCTTCGGGCCTTGCTGATATTGATCACCACATCGAGTTCCTGCCCGCCATCCTTCAGCGCCTGCAGCGCTTCGGCAACTTTGGTCGATGTACGATGACCGCCATGAGGAAAGCCGATGGTCGTGCTGGCATGCACCGCAGATCCAGCCAGTAACTCGGCGCACCGCGCCAGGTAATAAGGCAGGATGCACACACTCGCCACATTGTAGCGCAGCGCCAACGAACATCCGCCCTCCAACTCCCGCGTGGTGAGAGCAGGGTTGAGCAGGGAGTGATCGATCATCTTGGCAATTGCTTCATAGTCAAATGAATTCGTCACAGATTAACTCCGCATTAAGTTTTGAAAGGTGCATGGTTCATCAGCCAGGACAACCACACTTATTGCGCCGCCCAAATCGACGCCGGCGAAGATCGCAGAGGGTCAATGTTTGCCAAGCCTAATTTTCCTCTTTGCAACGTCATATATGGTGGCATAGCCACTATACCAAAAGCTAACACTTTAAGTAAATCGCGCCTCTGACGATTATTCGCCCTCCCTTTCCTTAGCCCCAGAAGCGGACCTGCATCTGGTGCAGACCCTTGGGAGATTCCGGGAGAAAGCAACGCTGCTGCGTTTGGCAGGGATATCAGAACGCGGCCAAGTCAATGCGGCAGCTCCGCGCACAGGATGATCAGTTCTTTTACAGCGGCTGCCGCAAGGCAGGAAACTGTTGATTGTTCTGGGATTTTGACTGATCGAAGAGCGCTCTTTGACCGATAATGTCAACAGGGGAGTTTATGATTCTGCTTCGCTGCAACTGGCGCGCACGCATGCCGATGCTCGTTTCATTGCTGGCGATTCTCCTTTCCACCGCCCCTTCCGAGCGGGCTCAGGCACCCAGTACTTTGACCACGTTGCGCGCAATTCATGCCCTCAGCTCCGTTGAAGCCGCGAAGCAGTTGCCCGTCGCCTTTGATGCCACGGTCACTTTAGCTACGCAAGGCGCAATGTTCGTTCAGGACGGCGATCTGGCCATTTATGTCAGCTCCCTTCCCGACAATCTTAAGCTGGCTCCAGGAGATCGAGTTTTCATTGCGGGGACCACGCATGCGAGTTTCCGTACCTCCGTAATCTATGGTCACGTGATCGTACTTGGCCACGGCAGCCTGCCCAAGCCGGTGCCAGCTACCTATGACGGCTTGCTCGATGCCAAGTTCGACTGCCGGCTGGTTACTGTACATGGTGTCGTTAGGAGCATCGCATCTGAAACGGCGCTAAACCTGGGCGTCCCTTCATTGCGGTTACTCATGGACGGAGGTTACATTGATGCAGGTTTAATGAGCGGCTCATTCCCGGCCAAGAGCTTGCTGGATGCCGAGGTCGAAGTCACTGGAATCGTATCTGGAGAATTTGAAGCCAAGACGATTCTTGACGGCGAGTCGTATCTTTCGGGAATCATGCTGTTTGTTCCCACAGCGGCTGGCGTGAGAATTGTCAAACCATCCGAGACCAGCCCCTGGTCGCTCCCGATCACACCGATGAACCAGATTCTCGTTGGCCATCATGTCAATAACCTTTCGCGGAGAATTCTGGTTCAGGGAGTTATCACCTACTATCAGCCCGGTTCAACCGTTGTACTGCAAAGCGGCTCGCAAAGCCTGCCTATCAGAACTCAGTCTGACACTCCCATGCAGATCGGCGATAAAGCCGAGGCAACTGGCATTCCTGATGTCTATGAGGGCGTTTGGAGCTTGACTGAAGGCGACGTCCGCGATCTCCATGTTTCGGTACCCATCAAGCCCCAGACGGCCACGTGGGATGACATCGCGGCGAAGAAGTACGACTCCGATCTTGTCTCGGTCGAAGGGCGAGTGGTCGTAAAGATTCGCGAGGCCTTGCAGGATGAATACATCCTCGTCTCCCACGGCTATATCTTCTCCGCCATTTATCGCCATCCTGACGAATTCAGAGGTCTTCCTCTTCCTCCCATGAAAGATGTTCCGATTGGCTCCGGGGTCCGTGTCACCGGTGTCTGTCTGCCGGAACGAGCCAATCCATTCTCTGCCAATACCTACAGTCTAATGATGCGTTCCTCGAGCGACGTGGAGGTTCTCACCAGTCCTTCACTGCTCAACGTGCGAAACCTGATGATCGTAATCTTTGTGCTCGTTGCGCTGGTCTTTGCGGCAGGCCTGCGGAGCTGGAAGATCGAGCGGAAGCTACGACGCCAAAGCGCAGCGATGGCCGTCCGCACCCGACTGGAAGCTGATTTGGAACGGCGGCGCAGCCGGATCCTTGAGGATATTAATGGATCTCGCCCCCTGGCTGGAATCGTCGAGGAGATCATGAAACTGGTTTCCTCCAGCCTGAATGGCGCGCCCTGCTGGTGCGAATTGACCGGTAGTGGACGAATTGGGCCATTACCCCCTGGCGCCGAAGATGCGCGGATCATTTGCGAGGCGATTCCATCCCGTTCCGGAACGCCGTCGGGAACTCTCTCTGTCGCGCTCGAAACTGAGGATCCCCAACTACCTCATGCACGAGAGAGGGAAGCGCTCTCGATCGGAACCAAACTTGCCGCACTGGCCATTGAGACTCAGCATCTCTACTCCGATTTGCGTCGACGCTCCGAGTTCGATCTGCTGACCGATGTCCCCAATCGCTTCGCGCTCGAAAAATTCATGGAGATGCGCATCGAAGAGGCTTCACCGAGCGGTGAAATTCTTGGTTTGATTTACATTGACCTCGACCACTTCAAGCCGATCAACGATAAATATGGACACCATGTAGGCGATCTCTACCTGCAGGCAGCAGCCCTACGAATGAGCCGGCAACTATTGGGCGGTGACATGTTGGCCAGGCTTGGAGGGGATGAGTTTGCCGCATTCGTTTCACTCTCCAATTCCCAACGCGATAGGGATAAGATCGTTGCAAGACTGGAGAGCTGCTTTCGCAGCCCCTTCGTCCTCGATGGGCATACCATAATTGGCTCGGCGAGCATCGGAGTCGCGCTGTATCCCGCGGACGCAGCCACCATAGACGGACTTCTCAGAGCTGCTGATTCTGCCATGTATGCCGTAAAAAGAAAGAAGCAGGAACAGACAGGAGTTCCCGGTCAACATGATGGCCTCGCAAACCATCCATGACAATTGCGGCGATTGACCCCGGATCATGCAAGGAAAAGCGGTCACTCGAAGAATTGTCTTCCAGATTCAAGATATGCAATACAGTGGACGCTTGCATGCACAGAGGACGAAGAGAGGGTTCCAAGACGTCGAAATATACTCGAGCTAACTGGACTCCTACCTCTGAGGTTATTGTATGAATTCTTCCAATGCGCGCCGATCCTCCATTTCGATTCACGCGCCGCGCCATGAGCCTGATTGGATTCATCCCGAGGTATCAACCGCATCTTCTGCGAGGATCTTGGCCTCAATATCAACACTCCTCGCAAGACTCCTTGTCCTGATTGCCAGCACCCTTCCAACATCGACCGCGGTCGCGCAGAAAGTCCAGCTGTTCGAATGGAAAAGCGTGAACATTCAAGGCATGGGTTGGGTGACCGGTCTCGTTATTCAGCCGATGCCTCCTTACGACATCTACATCCGCACCGATGTGGGCGGAAGCTACCGCTTTGACCGCAGAGATTCAAGGTGGATTCCCCTGATGGACTCGCTTGAGACCCAGGGCGGTGTCGGCACCGAGAGCATTGCGATCGATCCCGGCAATCCTTCACGCGTCTACGCAGTGATCGGGCGGCCACGCGAGGTGGTGGGTGGAGAGTACAAATTCGCTGCCGAAGTGATGCTCTCTGAGGATCGTGGGGCGCACTGGCGCGGTACCGGGTTTGTTGAGAAGGGCGTGTATGAGGGCGCCAATGACGATTACCGAGTCGAAACCGGGGAGCGGCTTGCGGTCGATCCTGCAGACTCGAACATCATCTATTTTGCCTCCCGGCGTAATGGTTTGTGGCAGGGATGGAGGCAGGCAGATGGGACCTATCAATGGCGCACCGTCAACGGAGGACTTCCTGCATGGAAGCATGATCCGGCCGGTTACACCTTTGTTCTTTTCGATCCCGGAACCACACACGGCGGCGCCTCAAAGACCATGTATGTTGGTGTTCATTCGTCTGGAGTGTGGCAGTCTACCGATGCCGGCCAATCCTGGACAAACATCGGCGGAGCCGAGAATCCTGGGCGTGGAGTCGTCGCATCGAACGGGACGCTCTACGTGAGCTTTGGCACTACCAAGCCCGCCTCTGGAAGTGTCAGGCGTTATCGCGACGGCGTCTGGACCGACATCACGCCCGGCGACAAGACCAAGCCCTATACGGGGATCAGCGTGGATCCGATTAATCCGGCGATCGTCATGGTCGGCCGCGACGACATGGTGTGGCGCTCCACATCGGCGGGAGCTGCATGGACCCGCCAACGGATGCTCATGCATAAATCAGATCCTTTCCGCCCAGGATCAAACCCGTCTGCACCGGAATACTACCTGAGCAATACTGCGGGAGCTTCGGGAGGCGTCTCGACCGTGATGATCGACCCTGCAGATCCCGGCAGCGCCTGGTGGATCAACGGATGGGGAGCGGCACGCACCCGCGATGTAGCTGCTGCGCAACCCTTCTGGGAATGGCAGATGAAGAATCTGGAGGAGCTATGCGCTGTAATGGTTCGCGTCCCTCCCAAGCCCAAGACCGAGGGCGGGGCCGACCTGATTACCATGGCTATGGATATGATCGGATTTCGAATTGAAGACCGGGACAAGGTTCCCGATGCAAAGATCAGTCCTGCAGGTGTTCCAATCGACCCAAGGCCTGATTTTGCGTGGCAAGCTAAGCTCTTCGGACCTGACTCCTATCCCGTTCCGTGGCCATACGTCAGCATGGGATCAAGCCTTGATTTCAGTTACTACCATCCGGACACCCTCGCGTTTGTAGGACACTTGCAGTGGCTCTATTGGCCGGTCTATGGTCGATCGACCGATGGCGGCAAAACCTGGCATGCCTTTCCCTCAATGCCCGAACAGAAGTTTTGGGATCACGGAGAATGGAAGACGGCCATCCCTATCGGCGGGCAGATTGCCCTGTCTTCAGTGAATCCGCAGAACATGATCTGGGCTCCGACCTGGGGCACCTTTGACGGAGTTACGGGAAGCGCTGCGGCTGCTCCATGGCCTCATGTCACGTTCGATGGTGGAAAAACATGGCGGCTTTGCAGGCTTGCACAATCCCAATCAAGACCCGGTGAGATGGCTGTGCGCACCAATGACCAGGCTCATTTTGACGCACTTCCTCGCTCCACGCAAAATGCAACACAACCTTGGGTAAGCACGCAAGTCCTCGCGGCTGATCGGAATGACCCTGTTGGCAAAACCTTCTATTACGTGGATGGATCAACCTTCTACACGAGCCGGGACGGCGGCCTCACCTGGGATGAAAACCGCAACACGGGATTCCCGGCCGACCGCGTACACGTGACCGTGCTTTCCAATCCTGCGAAAACTGGCGATGTATGGGTAGCCTTTGGACGCGGAGACTACGTGAAGGGCACCCGCCTCTTTCATTCCTCTGATGGAGGCAAGACATTTTCGACGATTTCCGGCGTAGAGTTTTGCGACAAGATTGCGTTTGGTCGCGGCAACGATGCGAAGATTCCGTTTCTCTACATGCTGGGTAGGCTCGAAGGCCAGAATTACGATGCAATCTTCAAGTCGGAAGACCTGGGAGCCAATTGGATTCGGCTCACCGATCCCGACGAAACGCCAATGTTGGATGTGGCCCAGATGGAAGGCGACATGAGAACGAAGGATCTGCTCTACCTTGCACTCGATGGCCGTGGCTTCATGTACGGCACTCCCTCTCAATAGACAGAGGGTTGTTCGCCATCGGTGGAGTTGCCTTATTCGTTTCCACCAGAGGGTCAATCGCGACAAGCAGTTCCAATTGATCTGCACGCTCTGAGCAATCCGATGAAACCCTTAGCTGACAGGGCGGCCTTGTTGAGCGCGAGCGAAGAAGGCAACTCCATGGGCATTGCCGCTTGCGCCCATGATGCTGACTTTTAGAAGCTCTCCCGTTACTGAACCGTGAGAGTGAGCGTTGTCGTCGCAGGCGCAACTCCGCCAGTCCCTGAGGCCGTCAGCGTTAGGGTAGAAGTTGTCGCAGCCGGCTTGCTGCTGCCGCCGCATCCACTGACGGTTACAAGCATCCCTGCCGTCATCAGTAGAATGGCCATCGCTCCAAAACGTTTGCGCTTGATCCAGAAAGGAATGCACAGGATAGCCCCTGCCAGAGGAAGTGTGCTTAGTAAAACGCTGCTCTTGCTTTCAAGCATGGCTGTTGTCGCAGCGGTCTGCACCGTAACAACAACCTGGGATGAAGTTGTTGCCGGGGTGAGATTCAGTGGCGAAGGAATAACGCTGCACACATCCCCTGCGGGTGCGCCCGTGCAGGTGTAGGTGACGGTCCCGGTGTAGTTAGTGGAGTTGAGCGTGAGATTGAAGACCGCTGTATCGCCAGCCGTCACGGTTGCAGTGGTGTTGCCGCTTCCGCCCGTTAGACTCAGCGCGGGTTCAGTGGCTGTCGCACTGGCTTCGTTGGAAAGGTACACTTCCGTTCCGTGACCATTCACGGCGGTCACTTCGTAGTAATACGTCGTTCCCTGCGTTACTGTGGTGTCGGCGAATGTTGTGCCGGTGAGAACGCCCCCAATTAGCGTTTCCGATTGGCTTCCTGCGGCCGTTCCGCGGTAAACGTTGTAGCTGCTCACGTTTCCAGTAGTGACTGCCGTCCAGCTCAAGTCGATCTCCGTGCCGCTCACAGCTTGCGCTGTCAGAACGAATGCCGGATTGGGCGTCAACGAAGGAACAGTAGAAGAAAGCTCCGCAGTGCCGAACAGACTCGGGTCAGTCCAGTCCTGGTCAACGGTGCTGTTCCAGAACAACTTATTGGCCCGCGTGCCGGCTACGTAGAAATTGTTCAGCGCAACGTCGATACCGAGCAAGTTCCCAGCTGCGGGTGGGGGCACTCCCAGTGTCGACCAAGGAATTGCCGCAACGATCCGATAGCCCATCGCGCTGGCTGCCTGCCCATAGATGACCCCGGTTGTGCTGGTTCCCTGATTTCCGTCCTGATACTCCTGTACAAGCGAACTGCCATACTGGAAGACAAACTCCCAATCCAGAGCGGTGTAGCTTGTGTTCTTGCCGTTGTTGCCATCGAGATACACTTCCACGCTGTCGCTATTCGAAAGCACCGCGCTGTCCTGAACGCTCACCAGGATGTACAGATTTTTTGTATCCCATAATCCTTGCCATGAAGCTGAGTTTGATTGACCTGAAGGAATCGTTCCGACAAGGTTCGTCATTGGATAAACCTCGGCCGTGCTCCAGATTGCGCTTACCGAGCCGTCAAGTGCTGGAGCCGTTGTGGCCGGGGATAAGACCGCATCGCTGTTGGTTAAGGCCTGAGGTGTGCCTTGCACTTCCGTTGAATCGGGACTCGGCCCTGTGGAGTTTACTGCCTGCACCTCGTAGTAATACGTCGTGCCATTGGTCAGACTTGTGTCCACGTAGGAGGTTGAAGTGAAACCTGTAACTATAGGTGTGGTGCCTTCCGCCCCCGAACTGAGGCCGCGAAGAATGTTGTAAGAAGTGGCAGTTGGAACCGCCGACCATGTAAGCTCAAGCTGTCCGATCCCAGGGAATGCAGCAAGATTTGTCGGGGCTGCGGGCACCGGACTGATCGGCGTTGCTTGAACTTCGTTGGAATTGCCTCCTGTTCCGATTCCGTTTGAGGCAGTGATGTAGTAGTAGTAAGTTGTCCCGTCGGTCAGGCCGGTATCTTGATAGGTATAGGTCGATCCATTGACTGTAGCGAGCGCTGTCGCAGATTCCTGGCCTGAGGCCGTGCCACGAAAGATGCTGTAGCTTGTAGGCGTGCCGCCTGGATACGCCGGCGACCATGCGAGGTTTACCACCTTATCCCCCGCGCTTGCAGTTAGAGTCGGGTGGCCGGGCGCATCGACCGTATCGTTGTAAGCTCCGTAGTAAAAGGTGTTACCTTCAAAGCCGATATAGACTTTTCCGAATACATCCCAACTGGCCGTCATGGCGTTCGGAATGTCGAGTATTCCGTACGGATAGTTCGCAATGCGATTGAAGGTGACGCCCCCATCGATCGACTGAAAGATGCCCCAATTGGCATCGCCATGATACAGCCCGTCGACATAAATAGCCGGATAGGTTTGGCCAGAGGCCGCTTTGCCGAGTGCCAGCGTCCATGCGTAGTCGAAGACAGGACTCTGCGTGAAGGTGTTCCCGCCATCCAGCGTGTGAAAGAGACCGTGAGTGGTTGCCCCTTCGTGGCCGTCAACAAGCCACATATCGCCGGAAACGCCGGGAACCGCCGCAAGTGTCCCGTGATGCGGATATCCCGGAGCATTGGTTGCTGTCTCCTGGGTCCATGTCACTCCACCGTCGGTGCTCTTCCAGAAACCGCCAGCTGTCATGTGAACGTAGAAGGTTCCAGGTGTAACGGGATCGGCCACGAGCAGATGCTGCGAGAGTGCGAATATCCATGGGCCCCATTGAAAGCCCATATACGTGTAGCTGGCTGGTCCCGAACTGCACGGGGAGGTTACAGATGCCGCCCCGGACGCATTGTTGAACGATGCGGTCTGTGTCCATGTGGCGCCTCCGTCCTTGGAATAAAACGGGGCGGGACCCTGTCCAAATATATTGAAGTCGTTAAAGTTGCTTGGAATCCAAACAAGGTTGTCCGCGCCTGCCGGATCGTTCTCGTGACCCGCGGCCCGCGCGGAGACAGCAATGCTTCCGCCATACAAGATGCAGGGATGCGTGCCGTTGGCGATGGAAGGAAAAACCTGCCAGGTCGTACCTCCGTCGGTACTGTATCCGCTATATTCTGACGACTGCAAAAGCGGATTGCCCGCGGCCAGGTTGGTCGATAGCTCTACAACATACTCGGGTTGATTGGGCGCGTAGCTGCTGTCTGTTGCGTCCGAAAGTCCGTTATTTCCGTTCCAGGTGTTGAGAGGAAAATGCTGCGCCGTATATGTATCGGGATCGGTGATGGTAAACAGCGTTTCGTCCTCGACCATCAGAACGGGATCGGCGCCCGGTGGAATAACACTCGGCTGTGCCACGGCCTCTTCAATCCCTTCCGAAATGCTGGTCCACGTCGTTGAGGTGTCTGAGTTGCTTGGAGTGTAGTTCATGATGCCATCGTTCGCACCGGCTACCCATAGTGTGCCCGAAGCATCGAAATAGAGACCACTGACTGATACATAATGCCCCTGCGGACGGAACGATGACGGATCCAGCCACGAGATCGTTTGGTTCGAGGCAAATTGCATGGCGCCAAGATCAGTCCAGCTTGCGCCGCCATTCAGCGATCGCGAAATGGAACTATTGCCTTGCGCAAAAATCCGCTGCGGATTCTTAGGATCGACTGCGATGCCTCCGCCGCCGCCATAGGTTGGATTCGAGGTTGTCCAGGCGGACCCCAACCGCGTCCATTCATAGAGGTTGTTGTTGGCTCCGTCGGCGATCCATAGATTTCCCAGTGTGTCGATCGTTGCAAAGCCCACCGTCGAACTGCCCGACTCAAGAACCGCGCCGGTGATGTCGGTCCATGTGTTACCGCCATCGGCGCTTTTCAACACGCCGCCGCCAATCACATTGTCGTTGTTTGTTTCATCGTGCTTGATGTAGGTGACATAGACAATCTTGCTCGCTGTTTGGCTATCAGTTGTCGTTGTGCCGGAGCCACCGTCGATACGCGGCAACTGGAATTCGTAACGCACTGAAGCCGTCGAAACCGGTAGACCGGTGCCCGCAACCTGGGACCATGTTGCCCCTCCATCCAGACTGCGCTGCAGGCCGTCAGGATTGCCATTTCCCGTTCCCGCGCCCGGAGGTCCAAGATAGGCGACATTGCCATTGTTCGGATCGATCACCACGCGCTCGCCCGTCGTTTCCTGCGATAAGCTGCCGCTAAGGCTCAGGTTGGCGGCTTGGTATGTCATTGCTCCGTCAGTGCTGTAGAAAACGTTGAGGCCCCAGAAATTATTGAGGTCGGCAGAACCGCTCAGCGTAAAGACGACAAGCACATGATTGGAGTTCGATGGGTCAATGGCGATCGCGCCGCCCCCCGCATTCACAGGCGCACCCGTGTATGTTGCGGGAATCGCACCGGAGATCTTGGTGGGATACCACTTCCCCGCCGAACTGCTCCAGCGATACACTTGATCCACGTCGCCACGTGCGTAGGCTGCTGTACCCGTAGGAGCCACCGCCAACCCGCGCATCCATCCGCCTGCTCCTATCTGCACGGGCTTCCATTCATAGTTTGCCGTGAGGTCGGTATCCTGCGCTTGCATTTCTCCTGCGAAGAAGCAAACCACCAATAGTAGAAACAAGTGCTGCAAGTGCCTGCGCTGCGATTGGTATCTCATGTTCGTCTCCTGAATAATTCGGGGCTCCGCGAAAGATCGCTGGGGATGTTTCCCAACAGTCGAACCGTTGCTCTTCCGCACGAAACACAATAAAACGCGGTCGTGAGATTAAACCACACCTTCTCACACGTGAGTTGCTGTACTGATATGATTGCCTATCTCTCGTTTAAAAACTGATATGTTTATTATTTGCGTGTAGTACACAGATCGACGGCGTTGCAAACCGGGCTAGAGTGCGATCTGCCACTGCACTCTTGCAGCATTGCTAAGGGTAGCGGCTGAGCTTGCTTGGTGAGAGACGCCGGGCTGGTCACCAGGCCCCCTGGTCGCGCAGAAATTGTTCAGCCATATGTCTCAAAAGACTTACGCCGTTTGGAGCACAGAGTAACCCCAAACGGCGCGGGAAAACCTGCCAACACCCGGCACACAACATCGGCCGTTACAGTCGTTCATTGCGTCTGGAAAGTCTGCTTCTGCGCTAAAACTCGAATCTGCCACCCAGATCAATCACACGCCCCTGGAATGCGCCAGGGCTAAGACCGAAGTTGCCCGTGTTAATGGAACTGTTGAAGCTAGGGGTCTCAAAATTGACCTTGTTCAGCGAATTGAATGCCTGGGCTCTGAGCAACAATACACTTTTGCCATCGTCAAACCATGGGAAGGTTATTTTACGTACAAGGCTCTGATCCCATGTTGCATAGCCGGCTCCCCAAAACGTGTTCCGGCCAACGTTTCCGATGCAACTAACGCAGGCGGGAGCAGGAAACGCTGCGGCAGGATTGGTTCCGAGATTGCTAAAAATACCCGCCTTGATCTCGCTCTTGCTCCAGCCGCTCCGTTTGGTCCCGGTGTAGTCGGGAATGGTGTAATATGTGCCGTTGCCGCCCGAACCGGTGAAATCGTGAGCCGCGTCGCTGTAATAGGGTGTGAAAGGCCCGCCCGTCTGCGCAATCACTTCGCCGCTCAGGCTCCATCCGCCAAGCGGCTCCCGCAGCAGCTTCGGGACTGGAATCTCATAGGAGTACGAGGCTGTAAAGCGATGTCGAACGTCAGAGTCCGAGGAGCCATACTGCGCTTGCGGATTGTATTGAAGTTCAATCTGGCCCATGCCGCTGCTTCCCATGCCAGACGGTATGTCCAGAGTGTGGCTCCAGGTATACGAGCCTTGCCAATTCAGCGTGTGCCAACGCTGTTGCACTTGCGCAATGAAACCGTTGTAGTTAGCGGTGGTTCCCGCACGGGTTGGCGTGATGCTGGCCCAGTCCGGGTTGACGGGATAATAGGTCGGGTTGGTGCACGTGGTTCCATTCGGCAGCACATTCGCCCCGTTGATCGTGCAATAGTCGCTGCCAACAGGACGGTTCAGGTCCGTCACAATAGACTGGTTGTACGAGTGGGTACCCGTATAGTTAAGGCCGACAACGATGTTTGCTGGAAGTTCTTTCTCGACCGCCAGGTTCCAGATGATCGACTTGGGAACGGCAAGGTTCGGATCGTTGCCTCCAAGGTTGATCGGCGCCCCTACCGGCGACCCATCCGGATTAAAGGTGCCTGTCGGCCCGGCAGGAAAAACAAAGCCGTACGGCGCAGTGGTCGATTGCGTTCCATAACTCAGGATCGGTTGATCCGCAGTCGTTGAGGTAAAAGTGGCTCCGACCGCGCCGTAAGGCGGATTGGAAGGCAGAACGGACGTGATGTTCTCCATTTGAGGGAAATTCTGATAAAGTCCCGCGCCACCGTGAACCACGATCTGGCGCGCGCCGGTAAACCACTTGGGGGTCCATGCAAACCCTCCCCGGGCGAGTATGTTCTTATCCCTTGCGCTCGAATAAGCATGCTTCACGGTCCGGGAAGCGATCGTCGCGGCAATCTGCGCGGGATCGCTGCTGGTATAAATCGTATCGGCCCAGGCATTCGACCCGCAGCACGGCGATGGGTTGCCAAAGTCGTCCCAACGCGCTCCGTAATTGACTGTCAAATGCGGAGTGATCTTCCAGGAATCCTCTGCATAGAGTCCGAAGCGAATGTTCGTTCCGTTGGCTATAAACGGCTGGTAACCGCCGCTTAGAGCGCTGTAGTGCGAGAGCACTGTCTCTTGATCCAATGTGTCGGTCAGAAAGTCGAGTGTGGAGTAATAGGCGTAGATAAACGGCCTCCCGAACACATAGTCTGTGTCCGTTTCCTCGTTATTGGCCGCCTCGATACCGAAAGCGAAACTGTGCTTCCCTCTAGTCCAGAGCAGGGCGTCCCTGCCGTAGATTTGTCTCTCCGTATTTCCAAAAGGCACATAGCGGGTAAATCCACTGATGCTGCCGGCGTCGTATATCTGCGTGAGAAACGGCATCTGCAGCAGCAGTGTGCTGTGCGGAGTATCGGTAAATATGAAGTTGAAGTCGGTTATGGCAAAGGTTGCCGAATTCAGCAGGTTTGAGTTGAATGCGTGGGTGTAGTTCGTGGTGAAGTCGTATCCGTTGCTCGGTGTCTCCCCATCCCAGGTTGGATTGGGCGATTGCGAGTTCGACGACTGATTCATATTGAAATAAAAGGCATAAATCCTATCTTTGCCGCCGTGCCAGGTATGGTCGCCGCGGATGTCCCAGTTCTTCCCATCAATAATGCTCGGCGCGGCCGCGACACCCTCGTAGGTAACTCTCATCGAGCAGGGAATGTTGAATTGAGTCACTGTAGAAGTCGGATCCGTGCAGGTGGTCGGTGATCCGAAAATCGTTTGTGCCGTCACCGGGTTATGACCATCGTCGATCACCCGCGTGGCAGGGTTAGCCAGCATGAATTTATTCACGTTCACCGATTGCGCATCGGCCGTCGCGATGAAGGTCTGAAACTCAGGGCTCCACCACTGCGCCGTACCTGAACCTGCGCCATAGGTTCCCATGTGCTCGTACGAGCCAAAGAAAAACGTGTGGTTCTTGATGATCGGGCCGCCAAGGGAGAAGGAGTCCAGGTTTTCGTGGTTCGCAGTTGTGTTCGACTGCAGAAAAGCCGGCGCATTTAGAATCCTGTCGTTATAAGTCCAATCGGCCGATCCGTGTGGCTTGTTACTCCCAGATTTCGTGGCGAGGCTGACCTGCATGGACGCGGCAGTGCCATAGTCAACATTGAATGAAGTAGATTGAAGCGATACTTCGGCGAGCGAATCAGGATTGGGCGTGAAAATGATTGCACCGTTAATTTGGCCTTCGTTTGAAGTCGGCTCATTTAGCACGCTGTTGATGGGCACGTTGTCCAAGGTGTAGAGATTGGACTGGGGGCCCAGACCGTTTGCCGACGAGAAATCCATGTTGCGGTTTGGAGTAAGGTCGGTAAAACCCTCAATTTGATTTCCGGCATTGGCCACTGTCGTGACGCCTGGAGCCAGTTTGATGTAGTTCATTGTGCTGTGATTCTGTGACGGCAAATTCTCCAGGTCCTGCGTCTCGAGAGTGTATTCCACGCGCGTCTCCTCAGGATTGAGTGTCTGCGCTTCCGTCGTTACCGTGACCTTTTCGCCAATTGAACCAACCTTGAGCTTCACATCGACGCCAACGGTTTCCTCGGTCTGAACGATTGCCTTCACCGAGGCTTGTTCAAATCCGCTTGCGACAACGGTGACGGTATAGTTGCTGGGCGGTAGACTAAGGAATCGGTATTGACCTGATTCATTGGTGGTGCTGTGAATAACAATGCCAGTTGCGCCGTTGGTCAAGCTGACCGATGCGCCCCCAATCACCGCACCGCTCTGGTCCATTACTGTTCCCTGCACGCTGCCCGTAAACTGTGCAAATGCGGGAACCAAAAACAAGCTGAGCGATAAAAATACCAAAAACCTGCGCACGCTTCCTCCAAGTGAAACTCGTCGATTTGGCAACCACAGGCGTTGCCTTGTTTCGACGGAAGTGTATTCGCAGGCCGACGTGATCGCAATTCAAATGAACTTCTTGCAAAGCAATCTGATATGACGATAATTATTCAGAGTTGACACTGATATGTATATTGCGGGCCGTTCGTGGCTAAGGATTCGGATAATATGGATTTATGAAGGCCGGCTAAACTCAGCTTTGTGCGACTTCCCTTGGGATTCTGATATGAAATGAGACTTTGTTTTACCGCTCTGCCTTAATTTTTGATATCATCCACGGCGTGCCAAGAACCAGAAGCGAACGCGTGCAATCCGTAAAAAAGAAGCTGCTGCGCATTATTCAGGCAGAGAAGTCGCGCCCCGGCCAGCGGTTCCTTGCCAATCGCACCATCGCCAAACAGTTTCATATCAGTTATCAGACCGCTGACAACCTGGTTCGCGAATTGGTTCAAGAGGGTCGTCTGGAGCGTCGGCCGGCTTCAGGCACTTACTATCCCGGGGGACATAAGAAACCCTCCGGAGCCTTGCTCATTTTCAACGCGCGTGCCAAATGGAAAACAAGCTTTGGTTCTCGCCTGCTCGAAGAACTGACCACCCACCTCGATCGGGCCGGCATCTCCTGGCGCATGAGCTGGACCACGACACACAGCGCGCGCACAGAAGGTCTTCCCAAAGAAAGGTACCCGGTCATTTGGGAGCGCCTGGATGTAGTTGATCGCGCAGTGCAGCTGGGCCGTCACGCTCTCCTTCTCAACTACCGACCGCCCCCGGGACTGGCATCTTCAATCATCGACAGCGTCTCGGTGGACGACTTTTCGGGCGGAGCTGCGGCTGCGCAGTATTTCCAGCGTCACGTTCCCAAGGGGAGAAAGTTCGCGATCCTCTCTGGCCCTGCCAACGACATTCGCAGCACCGCGCGTGTGAATGGATTTCTTTCCATCTGCCCTGCAAAGGTGTTTGTCCCGTCAACTTGGTACTACGATAGCGGGATCAAGCTCGCAGACAAAGTGGTTGCTGCGGGAACGGATGGCATTTTCTGCTGCGCGGACCGGCTCGCAGAAGCGATCGTCCGCAGCTGCATCAAGAAGGGGATCAAACGCCCTCCCCTGGTCAGCTTTGACGACGCTCCAATTGCAAAGTGGCTCAATCTGACCACTATGGCAATTCCATGGACAGAGCTGGTATCGGCTGCGGTTCGAGTGATCAAACAAAGACAGTTTGACGATGCTTCCTCGGCTATTGCTCAAATCATCCCAACCAAACTGATCATTCGCGGATAACTCGAGAGAACTCAACCACGGAGCCCAGTCGGCCTTACCATCGTTCCGGGACTCCGGCAGTACGGCCTCGGAACATTCAACCATCCTTTGAACGACCACTTCATAGTCCATCTACCTCCTGTTACTACCGCCTTGCGGAAAAGGTATTGCGTTAGCGCAAAGCGCAGCCACATTCCATTGCGCACAAACTCAATCCAGCCTTCTGTCGATAGGTTCTCTATGCACCATCCCAGCTTTTGCCCATGGGGGTCCAATGGCAGCGATTCGCACGGGAGCTAGGTGGGGCACTTCTCCTCGATGAGAATTGCGGAGTAACTTGGTTTCTGTGCGGTAACTCAACGTGTATAGCCATTGTCCAAAAGACAAGCGTGACCAGTGCCGATCTTGCTTTGAGCGTGTGTGCACACTGAATCAGAGTGCACGTGGATGTGACTCCTCCTCGATCCAACGCGCAGATATTGTTTCCTTGTCGGCCTCGCAATCCAATCTGCCTTTGGGAAGCTGAAGCTTCAACCCCGACGATCTGCTCTCGAGTGAAGCATCCGATCAAACGGCAATGTGATCTCTGAAGGCAGAAAGAGCTTTAAGTGCGATTCCGAGAATAACCTCGTCACCTTGGGCAGCCCGACTGTGACAGTCATCTACGACGTTTTCGACCACCGGCTATCGAAGACCGCTAACGGTGTCACCCGGTGTACCACAACCTATACCTTCAGAAACAGCCTTTCGCGCCGAATTTCAGTTTTCTGATCGAGAGCTTACTCTGCCTGGTTGGTTCGCTGAGTGGTTTTGGCTGGAGCTGGGTAGCCCCAACGGGAATGCGTCGGGGAGACGCACCACCTAAAGTTCGGTGAAAGCTGACCAAGATAGGAATCTCTAGTGAAAATTGTGTCGAGTGCGACGGTATCTGAATTGACTGGGCGAAATCAAAGCACTGACAGAAGTAAAGAAGCCTCTCTGTAAGACGGCATGTACTAAAAGAATACTGAGTCGCTTGCGGTGAAGACGAGTGCGTCGTCGACGCGCGGAGTGAGGGCGGGACCGTGAATGTAACTCATGCCAACCGTCAGGAAATGGCCGCGGCCGACGTGAAGCGAGTAGCTTCCAGTCAGTGAGGCTGAGCTTCGCCAAACAGTCTTGCCTCCTGCGACAAGGCGATCAGTGAAGTACTTGCTGTGCCCAGTGAACGTAGCTACAGCCGAAACCAGATCGGCGGGCCGGGAGCGAAAGGGCGCAATTTGATAGAGCCGCGCCTCGTAGTAGCGGTTGTATGGGTTGAACCTAGATGCATCGATCATCGCTGAACCGCCGAGGTAGAGGCCCAGGCTTGGATGGAGCGGGTCGCGCTGGTTCAACTCATAGTCGCCGAGGACAAATGCGTGGTAATTGCCGGACTCCTTTTTCCCGTCGGCCAAATCCAGGTAGGGTGTAGTGTTCCGCATGTAGCCGGCGCGGCACCAGGCGGAATGAGCCGTTGTACTCGGGCTGCGGTTGTAGCCAACCTCGTCGATCAGGAGCAGCTTGTCGCCCTTCGGATCGAACCTGAAGCCGCTGTGATTGCGGGCAACTGTCGCCGGACCTCCCGCAGCGTCGAGGCTCCTCTGTGCTGCTGCCTTGAGGTATGTGTGGCTTGGCCCGTTAAGCCGCAGGTTAAACGAAGGAGCCGTAAGCGGGAAGTATGAGAGGCCGACCTCATAGGGCAGGATCGCATAAACGCCCTGTGCACCTAACGCGGTGGAACCTCCAACGAGCAGACCGAGGAACTCGAGATTGTTGCTGATGTACCCCGCCTTCATCTCGGCCCGATCGTCGCCAAACGTTTTATAGAAGTAGAGGTCCACTACCTGAAAGGTCTTGGGGCCGGCGGGATTCCAGCTCACCCAGTTCCAGACTCCGGTGCCAAAGAACTGTGCGTGTTGGAGGTGCAGCTGGTGCAGATCGGCGCTGAAAACCAGGTGCTCGCGTGCGCTTTCGAATGGATACTCCCCGATATAAGCCTGCTCATCGGCCGGCACGGGCGGCTGCAACGTGTTCTCCGCAAACTGAACCGCTTGCACAAGCCGTAATGCCATTCCGTGGTCAAGAAGCGCGCGGCGAAAGCTTGAGCCCGGTTCGACAACGCTGTCGGATATCGGCGGCATCGTGGCCTCCGCACCGATGAAATTCAATTCGTTGAAAGAATGCTCGGGTTTCTGCGCAGGATCTGGAACGGCCTTTGTCTCGGATGCGTTTTGAGCGTGAATCAATATGCCTGGAAGCGCAAGGAGAGCGATAAGAGTAGCTTTTCTCACTTCACTGTGCACTCTTCGCACCTTGACCTCCAACGTCTGAGTCAAGCACATTTTGCGGGGACGATCCCAAACCTCAACTTACACGAACTGAGTTTTAGCCCCGGGGTGTGGGTCACTGCCGGTACGACCGGGCTCGTCATACTGCTCTTTGATATCCAGTATCTCGGGCAGCACTTCGTGAAAAACGGGTACCAGCTGGGGATCGAAGTGGATTCCCTGCAGCCGATTGATCTCCGCAACCGCATCCGCAACACTCCATGCACTTTTGTACGGTCGAGCAGTTGTCAAAGCATCGAAGACATCGGCGATCGCAGCTATGCGGCCGGAAATGGGCGTCGTCTCACCGCTAAGCCGGTGCGGATACCCGGTGCCATCCCATTTCTCGTGGTGCGACAGCGCAATTTCCTTTGCCATCTTCATCAACTCGGAGCTGTGGTCACCGATAATTCCCGCGCCCATCTCCGGGTGTTTCCGCATCACTGCAAATTCCTCTTCAGTAAGCTTGCCTGGCTTAAGAAGGATGCTGTCGGGTATGCCGATCTTGCCAATGTCGTGCATCGGAGCTGCGTTCAGGATTAATTCCGACCAGCCGTCGTCCTGGGTATACGCACGCGCGATCAGCCGCGAATAATAACTCATGCGAATGACGTGCAGACCCGTTTCGTTGTCTCTGAATTCTGCAGCTCGGCCAAGTTGTTGAATCACCGCTAATCGCGTTTGGTTCAGTTCCTGAGTACGCTCTATGACCTTCTGCTCCAATTCGCGCTGCTGGTCGGCAAGGGCCAGATGTGTATGCAGGCGAGCCAATACGATTGGCGGGCTGATGGGCTTGGCAATGTAATCGACCGCTCCCAGTTCCAAGCCTCGTTTTTCGTCCTCGACCTGGTCCCGCGAGGTAAGAAAGATGACTGGTATTCGTTTTGTGATCGGATTAGCTTTCAATTGCTGGCATGTCTGGTAGCCGTTTAACTCAGGCATGTCGACATCCATCAGGATCAAGTCGGGGGCTGGGTCGCTGGCCGCGATTGTGATTGCGCGCGCGCCATTACGTGCAGCCTTGACTCTGAATACCGGCCGAAGCACCTCAGAGATGACATCGAGCATTTCCGGGGTGTCATCTACAACCAAAACTGTTCGTTTCTCAGCCATGATGCTTGTCCTGTCTCCATTACCGCTTGGCTATCTCCCACAGTCGAGAGGGAGCGATCAGAAGCTAAATAAAAGGCCCGGGCCAGCCATACCCAGCGCGAAGCGCTGCAGTTCATGTCTGCCGCATCAAAGAGTCCAATTCATGCCAGTGCTTCAGCGCTCGATCGAACTCATAGCCGTTTAATGCCATTGAAAGTTTCTCAAGAATCTCGGCATGAGGTTGCATTGTTAGAGCAGCACACAGTTTATTCGCAACTTCAATCGCACTCGTGTCATCTTGCTCCAACAGGTCACGCAGATGATCCAGTTGCAACTTCGCTTCTGCGTCGCTTAGCTGGTTTGGCGGTGTCGCGGCCCGTTCTTCTAGCTCCTGGCATGGCAACAATCCCTTCAATACGATCTCCAGGGTTGCAACCGTACTTTTCAGCAATGCGTCAATTTTCTTAGGGGCCAATTGCTTGATGCAACCCTGCTCCAGGGCTTTCGCTGCGTTGTAGACCTCCATGGCGCCGAGATTTCCAGCCACGCCAGCCAGAGTGTGCGCAAGGCGTGCTGCCGCGTGAGGGTCAGTGTCGTTTTGAGCCTTCCTAAAATCCTCTCTAAAATGAGACTGTGTATTCCTGAATGTCAAAAGCAGTTTTCGATACAGTTTCGAATTCCCTTGAACAGTTCTCATGCCGGCTTTGGCGTCTATTCCGGGCAATCCGCCGGCAGGTGGAAAGTCGCTATTGCCAATTGGAGTTCCTTGCGTTGTGGCATGAGACTCCGGTTGCATCTTAAGGTTCACGGCCAGCGTACGAAGTAACACCGCGGGGTTGATCGGTTTGGTAATGTGAGCATCCATTCCCGCTGCCAGGCTTCTTCTTTCGTCTTCCGCCATAGCATTCGCCGTCATGGCGATTATAGGAATTTTCGTGTTTGGGGCCTCCGCTGCGCGAATACGCCGCGTTGCCTCGTAGCCATCCATAATGGGCATTTGCACGTCCATGACAATGGCATCGTATTTGGTCCGCTGGACAGCCTCTACCGCCTTGATTCCGTTTCCGGCAATGTCCACGGCCAATCCAGCTTGTTGCAGTATGTCGGCGGCGATTTGCTGGTTGATCTCGTTGTCTTCGACGAGCAAAATCCGCACCCCCTTTCCGGAGAAATCAGGTAGTTTGTCCGCAGCCACGCCGCTGGCACTCGGACGTCTCACTGATCCTCCAAGCAACTGGGAGATCGTATCGAAGAGTATCGATGCGTTCACCGGCTTAACGAGTGTGACTCCAATATCCGCCTTCTCCACGTCGTGCAGGATCTCTGCGCGCCCGTAAGCGGTGATTACCACGAAGTGGGGCGATTGCCTTAGATCGAGCGCGCGTATTCTTTGCGCCGTCTCCACGCCATTAATGCCTGGCGGCATGTTCCAGTCGAGGAACACAATCTGGTAAGGATCGGCAAGGGAATCTGCCTTTATAACTGCCTGCAGCGCCAGTTCTCCCGACGCCGCGGTGTCGGCCCGGAGAGTCATCCTCTCCAGCATGTCCGAAACTACCGTCCGGGCGGTCTCATTGTCATCGACCACCAGGACTCGCCGGTTTCGCATCTCTTCTTGCGGCACTAATTGCTGAACGTCTTCGATTGCCCGCGCCAGGCGGGCTGTGAACCAGAACGTGCTTCCCTCGCCCAATTTGCTCTCCACGCCCACCGCACCACCCATCATCTCAGCCAGCTTCTTTGAGATAGCCAGGCCCAGCCCCGTGCCTCCGTACTTTCGTGCCGTTGACATATCCGCCTGCTGAAACGACTGGAACAATCCAGCCTGCTGCTCTTCTGTTAATCCGATGCCAGTGTCTCGCACTTCGAAGCGCAGCAAAACGTCAGAGGTCGATTCCTCCACGACTCGGGCGCGGATGACGATCTCTCCGGTCTCGGTGAACTTCACCGCGTTGGTTGCGTAATTGAGCACCACCTGGCCGATGCGCAGTGGGTCGCCTCTCAGGGCGCTCGGAACGTCAGCGCCGATATCGAAGACAACTTCAAGGCCTTTCTCGGCAGCGCGCTCCGCGATCAGCGAACCGATGTTATCGAGAACGCCATCCAACTGAAAGTCAACTGTCTCCAGGCGCAGCTTGCCGGCTTCGACTTTTGAGAAATCCAGAATGTCATTGATGATCCCCAGCAGATGATCACCGGCATTCTTTATCTTTTCCACGTAGTCCTGTTGTCTCCGGTCCAGGTTGGTGCGAAGCGCGAGGTGAGCCATTCCGATAATCGCGTTCATTGGAGTGCGGATTTCGTGGCTCATGTTGGCGAGGAATTCCGACTTCGCTTGTGCCGCGGCTTCTGCAGCGCGCACTTGCAACGCCTGCGACTCCAGCTGTTTTCGCTCGGTAATATCGCTCAGATACCCGTGCCAGAGTTGTTCTCCATCCCGCTGTTGCACAGGCAAAGAGTTTCCCGCGACCCAAATGACTCCTTTTTCCGGATGGTTTACTCGGAATTCGTGAGACCAGGGCGCATGGTGCTCGTATACATCCGCGAGCGACGCTGCAAGTCCCGGCAGGTCATCTGGATGAACCAACCGAAGTGCAGGTGTGGCATCGTCCTTCACGGCTTCAGGCTCGACACCGTGAATGTCGCGGAAGCGGGGGCTGGCGTACGGAAATGCTGAAGTGCCATCCGGGCGCATCGAAAATGAATAGATCGCACCGGGAACCGAAGTGACGATTCCGCCTAGCTGCTCCTGCAAAGCGACCTTGTCGCGCTGCGTTTCTTCTGCCCGCTTCCTCGTTCGCAAGGTTTCGATTCCGAACGACAGGTCGGCGGCAAACTGCTCAAGCAATTTGACTCCGTCCTCGCTGAACGCACTTGCGGAAGCAGTGTAGACGCAGAGCGTCCCGAAAATCTTTGAGCCTGTCGCGAGCGGGATTGCCATCGCGGAACCAGGTCCACCACCTGATTGGCCATCCCGCCACGGCACATATGATGGCGTTTCTGGAAGATTCTTAACCATTGCAGGGCGACCGGTCCGGATCGCAAATCCCACGGGCCCCCTCCCTTCTTCGACGTCAGCCCAGCTTACTCGACTCTTCCGAAAATTCTCTTCTCCCAATCCCGCGTATACAACCGGGCGCACCGTCTTGTTCTCGTCGTCCTCGGCGTAACCAACCCACGCGGCGCGATATCCACCAATCTCAACAATATTTGTGCAGATCGCTTTCAATAGCTCGTCTTCGCCCGTGGCTTTTGCCAGCGCCTGATTGCACGCAATAATGGTTCGGAGTGTTCTGTTGAAAGCTTCCAGATTCTCTTCGGCCTGTTTGCGCTCGGTGAGATCTGTCAAAAATGCCAAAGTGCTCGGACCCTCAGGAAAGTTCACGGTTGTTACGTCTGCATGGGCGGGGAAAAGGGAACCATCTTTACGTCGCCCCACCTCTTCGAAGCTGTCCGGAACAGGCAGGCCGAGAACGCGTCGACGGGCGTTTTCCGCAAGAACCGCCTGGGTGTGCGGAGCCCAATAATCTGAAATGGGCCGTCCTATGAGTTCCTCCGCTCGCTCAAATCCATACAGGCTCACGTACTTCTGATTGACATAGGTGGTTTTCGCGTCACGGGCAATCGCGATCGCAACGGGCGCATTTTCAATTAGTTTGCGAAGGCGAGCTTCGCTCGCTTGCAGGGCCTCCTCCGCATGTTTGCGCTCCGTAATGTCGTTCAAATATCCATGCCACAGGTATTCTCCATCGGGCTGCTGCGAAAGCAACGAAAGTCCCTCAACCCAAATGATTCCCCGTTCCGGATGGTTCACCCGGAATTCGTGTGACCACGGTGCCTGGTGCGCGTATGCATCAGCGATCGACGCTTGAACGCCAGGCAGGTCATCTGGATGAATCAACCGAAATACAGGCTCAGCATCGTTCTTCACAACCTCCGGCCCGATACCGAAAATGCCCCGGAAGCCGGGGCTGGCGTAAGGAAATGCTGAAGTGCCGTTCGTGCGCATCGAGAATGAATAGATTGCTCCGGGAACCGAATTGACGATCCCGCCTAGCTGCTCCTGCAATGCCACTTTTTCACGCTGCGTTTCTTCAGCTCGCTTCCTCGTTCGCAGGGTTTCGATTCCAAAGGCCAGGTCCGCGGCAAACTGCTCAAGCAATTTAGCTTCGTCCTGGTTAAAGGCATTTTCTGAGATGGCGTAGACGCACAGGCCGCCGAAAACCTTGGAGCCTGCCGCGAGCGGAATACCTATTGCGGAACCAAGCCCACGATTCGAAGCGCGATCCTTCCACATCGCAAACGAAGGCGCGGCCTCGAGATTTTGAAGCACGGTGGGTTTGCCGGTTCGAATCGCCTTTCCTGTCGGCCCGTGCCCCGCTTCGACATCCGCCCAGCTCACACGCAATGTATGAAAGAATTCCTCTTCCAACCCGGCGTGAGCGACTGGTAGCACCGTCTTGCCTTCGTCGTCCTGGGCGTATCCCACCCACGTCGCGGGATATCCGCCGATTTCAACGATAATTGTGCAGATAGCGTTTAATAGTTCTTCTTCGCCGGTAGCTTTTGCCAGCGCCTGGTTACAGGCAATGATCGTTCGAAGAGTTCTGTTAATCGCTTCCAGATTCTCTTCTGCCTGTTTGCGTTCCGTTATGTCCTGCAGTGTGCCGTAGAGCCGCACTACGCGGCCCGCTTCATCTTTTGCTGCGGCGCCGCGGGCGTGCGCTTGGCGCCGCGTTCCGTCCAAGCGGACCACTTCCAGTTCAAGGTCGTAGGGCTCGCCAGTCTGCAAAGTGCGCCTGGCTGCCTTCTCCAGCCGCTCCCAGCTTTCCGGGGAATAGATCGCGGCACGCTCCGCGCGACTCGGCGGCGGCAGATTGGGGTCCCGGCCGACAATGCGGTTCAGCTCGTCCGACCAGATGGTGGTGCCGGTTGCCAGGTCCATGCTGGCGCTTCCGAAATGCGCTATTTGCTCAGCTTCCTTTAAGCGAGCCACATTCTCGCGGATCGCCTCTTCGGCCTTCTTGCGTTCGGTTATGTCGCGAGCAAACGCGAAAAGGTATTCCTTCTCCCCGAACTCGACGTAGTTGCTGGTCACTTCGACAGGAAAGACCCTGCCATCTTTCGCTCGGTGGCAGCTTTCAAAGGTTGCCCAGCCCTCTGCCTTGATGTTTTCCCAGGTAGGCTTCCAGCTTTCAACGGGCATGTTTGGATCGATGTCAGGGATAGACAACGATTGCAGCTCCTCGCGAGAACGACCCAAAGACTTGCAAGCCGCCTCATTGGCATAGACAATCCTGCCCTCCCGGTCCAGCCAGAACACAGGGTCCGAAGCATGATCCAGCGAGAATTGCGTCAAGCGGAGCTGCTCCTCCGCGCGCTTGCGGCTGGTTATGTCAACCGCGTTTCCGATGATGGCCGGCTGGCCACTTAAATCCACTAGCTTCGAAATTGCCTCGACATAGATGCATTCCCCATTCTTTCGCAAGGCGCGAAATTCGTATTGATCCGATTCCTTTTCGCCGGAGAGCCTCTGGCGTATCTTTTGGGCTACAAATTCCCGATCGTCCGGTTGAATTAGTACCAGTGGATCCAAGCCCACGGCTTCATCCGGTTCGTAACCGAACATTCTGGCTGCGGCTGGATTCACTTCTGATATGCGGCCATCTTGAATAATGTAGATCGCTACCAGCGAGTTCTCGAACAGCGCGCGAAAACGACGTTCGTTCGCCTGGTTCAATTCGGCGGTCATCTCGGCAATCGACGCGCCCGTCTCCTGCAAATGGCCGATCATGGTGTCGTGCAGACGTGACAAATCTCCAATCTCGTCCTTGCTAGTTGATCCAATAGGCGACGCGCTGACTGAGAAGGACCTGCTTAGATCGCCCTTGGCCACCTGTTTCGTAACCGCCGCGAGGTTATCAATGTCCGCCGCCATCAAGCGCGTTCGTTCCTGTAGATCGGAAACGGGCAACAACACTCGCTGACGTACCAGCGGATAGGCGAGTACAACAAGTCCCGTGAAAATACCCAAGAAAGACTCGAGGATGCGAAATTGAAATGCGGTTTCTTTGTTAAACCGCTGCAGATCGGAAGCGGAACGGTCCTCGACCATAGCCATGAACTCATCGATGGGCTGCATGATAAGCGCCTTCTGATGGTTGTAGGCAGCATCGTTCATCAGCCGAATCGCCAAAGCCTTGTCGGGAGTGCCCTGCTTGCTAAATCCGCCTGACTTGTCCAGGTACTGACCCTTCATGGCGTGCATCGCGATCTCTTCGGTCTGCACTAACGCATTCGATCGGTCCTCCGCCTGTCGCAGCTTCGCGAGCTCCTGATCGGTAAATCCCGCCTGCTGCATCAAGTTGAGCAACGACACAGGTGCCGTCGCGGGCCGTGGCGAATGCCCCAGGTCGATAACGAGGTCCCAATAAATGCGCTCGTAATTCTCGGGGCGCGGCATCGTACCGTTTCGAATTGCGATTACGTCTCGATAGTCATGCTCGTATTGGGGATCGCCTGTGACCACATAGAGGCGCGCAAAACGGGTCAAATCGTCTGAGCTCTGCCGGAGTTCCTCCGCCAATTGATATGAAAGGAAGTGCTTTTGCTGGATTTCGACGAGGACGCGACGTTTGTTCGCGGCATTCAAAATGAGTAGCGCCGTGATCGTCGCCATTAAAACCAAAGCGCCGAACAGCAATTTAGCGAAACGCCTGATGGTCATCGCGGATTCTCTCCGAATTGCTGCGGTTACCCAACTCTGCCAAAAGAGAAATCAAGCCCGGAGCTCATTTCAAAGAACGGTTAACTGAATGGCCCAAAAGTGAATAGGAAAGAATGCGCTTTGCTAAGGATGCGCCGATTATAGTTGACGGCCGGGGCTCTCGCCTTCCCACTTTTGGGTTGGATTCAGAACCTCATTCGAGGAGGAGCGGGTACCCCGGGCAAGATAATGGCAGTTCCATCGAGCCTACTGAGTATGCTTGGCGTCAGCGGCCCTTCAAGGGCGTGGTCGATCACAAGACTGATAACTGGCGCGATAGGCTGTTTCTAAAGGTATAGGTTTTGACACGGCCGGATCGGTGAGATCCGGCCGTTGATACTGTTGGGTTTACGAGGGGCGTTTTTTGACCCCTTTTGTCACGGGTGGCGTGGGGTGGTTCAGGCCGGTCTGTCGAGTTCCTGAACGGGCTGGCCGCGGAGCACACGCTGCACGGTGGCTGTCGAGATGCGACGGCACTTCGCGATCTGACGGATGCTCTGGCCCTGACCGCGGTCACTTCGGATCGCGGCGTGGTCCAGCTCCAGCGGCCGTCGACCGATCTGCCGTCCCTCGAGCTTGGCTCGCCGCATGCCGGCTCGCACCCGCTCGATGATCAAGTTGCGTTCGAGTTCCGCGATCGCTCCGATGATGACGACGATAGCCCGGCCCAGCGGGCCGGACGTGTCGATGCTCTCGCGGAATGAGACGAACTCGATGTTGAGGCGGTTAAATTCGTCAAGGATCTCCAGAAAGTGCCGGGTGGAGCGGGCGATGCGATCGCAGGCCCAGACCAGTACCACGTCGAACTTTCCGCGGCGGGCATCGGCCATCAGCTCCTCCAGCCCTGGCCGGCGCGCCTTGGCGCCGGAGGCCCGGTCGGTGTATTGCTTCACGATGTCATAGCCACGCTGCGAGACCATCTGCTGCAAGTCGAGCAACTGTGTTTCTGGGTGCTGGTCAACGCTGCTTACTCGCAGATAAAGCGCGACGCGCTTCACTTGCGCCGTCCCTTCGGCTTCGGTGCATTCTTCGCGATGTAGTTCTGGATGAACTCCAGCAGCACGTCGGTCATGTTCTGGCCCTGGGCCGCGGTGACCGACTTGAAGCTGTTGTGGAGTTCGATGGGTACGTTCAGGTTCATGCGCTTCACTTTCTGTTCAGTTGGCTTGCTGATCTGACTCACCTCCTTCCTCAGGAGATGAGCTTATCCGGTTATAAGTACCGTTGGCCAGAGCCCCGGTGGACTCTGGCCGGTACCGGTTACTTTCCAAAGGCCCCCGAGTAGAACTGGCCAAGTAAAGCCAGCCAGGAACGGCCCAGGCGGAGCGCGGTCGCCATCAGGCAGATCTGCTCCCAGGTATCCGGGACCTGGCCAGCCTCGATTTCCTCCCACTCCGAAACCGTCAAGGCGGCCAGCGGAGCGATCTCCTCGAGGGTCCGGTCGTCGTTCATGCGCATCTTGCGGATGAGTTCTCCCAGGGCCTTGCCACAGACCTGGCGGGCGGTGGTGCGGGAAGCAGGAAGAGGCGATGAAAACATAGTACTCATATACTCATTACTCCTGAAAAGGCAGCCCGTCAAGCAGGCTTGCCTGGATTTGACTTCATAAAGAGTATGTGCTCACCTGAGCATTTACCCAAAGACAGCAGCCCAAGGCACTCTATGCAGGCGATGTATACCAGGGCCAGCCATGCGTGATCGTAACCGAAGACGAGATCAACATCGTCGGCGATCAGGACAGTGCAATCCACGTGGATCCCACCTTCGGAATCCTTCTCTCTGGAAAGACCAGCCTGTCTGCAATGCCCGATCAGATCTCGATAGGCGGAGGGTACTGGCGCCTCAACCCCATGCTTCTGAGCTGCGTACCTTCAACCACACCTACCCCCATTCCCGTCCTGGTTCAGTCAACGCCGGAGCTCTTCCAGAACGCTGCCGCCACTTCGAATGCGTGCAGTTACCTTCTTTCGAACTCCGACGCTGCGAGCTAATCATGGCTGACTTCAGGTGGACATCTCTGGGTGGTGTGCTGGTCGATGGTACGGGCGACGTTGAAACACGCCGGCGGATATTTTGAGGGCCGTCAGAACGGCCGCCAGAGAATCCGGACAGGGTGGTCGTTAATCGGGTCTGGTCCACCTTCGTTGCCCCGT